>CETR01021725.1_pt1 | contig 39841 bp, 33 predicted proteins | sample 531281 | NCBI WGS metagenome assembly CETR01 (sample SAMEA2622568, study PRJEB7988) | marine metagenome | biome: marine biome (ENVO:00000447); feature: mesopelagic zone (ENVO:00000213); material: "saline water (ENVO:00002010), including plankton (ENVO:xxxxxxxx)" | depth 696 m
TGGTTTTCAAGCTTGCTTAATGGCCCCAACTGAAATTTTGTCAGTCCAGCATTATAACGGTTTAATTGAAATGTGCAATAAACTGAATACCAGTATTGAGTTGCTTACTGGTTCAACTAAAACTTCAAAAAGGAAGGAAATTCATGAAAAACTCGAAAACGGCGCATTAAACATCCTAATTGGCACCCATGCACTGCTCGAAGATAAGGTAAAATTCAAAAATCTGGGGCTTGCAATTGTGGACGAACAACATCGTTTTGGAGTGGAACAACGCAGCAAATTATGGCACAAAAACGAATATCCGCCACACGTACTTGTTATGACCGCCACCCCCATCCCCCGCACCCTCGCCATGAGCATTTATGGCGACCTCGATATTAGCGTAATTGATGAACTTCCACCGGGCAGAAAAGACATCAAAACCGTGCACCGTTTTGATGCGAATAGACTGAAGGTTTTTAGGTTTATAAGAGACGAAATTTCCAAGGGCCGACAGGTGTATATTGTTTACCCATTGATACAGGAAAGTGAAACGATGGACTATAAAGATTTGATGGATGGATATGAAAGTATTGTGCGTGAATTTCCACAACCAAAATATCAGGTTTCTATTCTTCACGGACAGATGAAACCAGCCGATAAGGATTATGAGATGAACCGTTTTGTAAAAGGCGAAACACAAATTATGGTTGCCACAACCGTTATTGAGGTTGGCGTAAATGTGCCAAACGCCAGCGTGATGATTATTGAAAGTGCCGAACGCTTCGGCTTATCACAGCTGCACCAATTACGTGGCCGTGTGGGACGTGGTGCGGAACAGAGTTATTGTATTTTAATGACCAGCCATAAACTTTCAGCAGATGCCAAAACCCGTTTGGAAACCATGGTGCGCACAAGCGATGGCTTTGAAATTGCCGAAGTGGATTTAAAACTACGTGGCCCTGGTGATATGATGGGTACACAACAGAGCGGTGTGCTAAACCTTCGCATTGCAGATATAGTAAAGGATAGCGAGATATTGAAGATTGCCCGAAGTTATGCAGCACAAACCCTAAAGGGAGACCCTAATCTTACTTCCGAAGAAAATATTCCTATAAAAAATACCTATGCCCAACTCGTGAAGTATCGGAATATCTGGAATTATATTTCGTGAAAAATTATAAAATTCTCATAAAAAAATGGTTTTTAGCGGTGTTTATTTTACCATTTATAACCACTCCTATATTTTTGTTTCAAGCTGAATATTAAGATTTGCTATAATGAAGAACTATCTTTTTTTATTGATGTTACTTTTGCCTTTTTCTTCTTTTGCTCAGGACAGTAATTTTGGAAACTGGATTATTTATTTCGGAAACAAGAAAATAGATAATAAATGGAATTGGCACCATGAAGTTCAGTACCGAAACTACAATGCTATAGGAGACTTGGAACAGTTGTTATTGAGAACGGGCTTTGGCTATAACCTTACCGAAAACAATAACAATCTATTGGTGGGGTATGGATATATTTTGAGCGAAAACTATATAGCAAACACAGACGAGAAAAATTCAATAAACGAACACAGAATCTACCAACAGTTTATTACCCGCCAAAAGATAGCCCATGTGGGAGTACAGCACCGATATAGGTTTGAGCAGCGCTTTGTGGAAGATAATTTTAAACTTCGCTTTCGCTATTTTTTGGGACTGAATGTACCATTGAATAATGCCGAATTGATTGAAAAAACCATTTACCTATCTGCCTACAATGAAATTTTTCTTAACACTAAAAATACAGTTTTTGACAGAAACAGACTATACTCTGGCTTGGGCTATAAGCTGAATAACTCATTAAAGTTTGAAATTGGTTATATGAACCAGTTTTTAGCAGGCGGAAATAACAGAGATCAGCTTAACCTAATCACCTCTTTTAATTTTTAAATACTATATCAAAAAGAAATTACAAACAAACCCTCTTCTAGATTTAAAAACCTTAGAAAACGTATTTTTTTAATTAACAAATAACACACGTCCACTAAGGCCTTATTGCACTTGCCCATTAAAATACTTTTCAATACTTTTAGGTTTATGACAGAAGCCGCATTAGAAGAAGAGAAAAAGGAGCTCGCAAAGCAGTATAAGCAGTTGCTCAAGATCAGTTATCGCACCCTCACAAAAGACGATAAAAAACTGATACGCAGCGCGTTTGATCTTGCTGTTGATGCTCACAAAGAACAACGTCGCAAAAGTGGCGAAGCCTATATTTTTCACCCTATTGCAGTCGCAAAAATTGTAGCCTCAGAGATTGGCCTCGATGCCACAAGCATAGCCGCAGCGCTTTTGCACGATGTGGTTGAGGACACCGAATATTCGCTCGAGGATATTGAACGCATGTTTGGCACTATTGTAGCCCGCATTGTGGACGGACTTACCAAGATTGCGCACATTAACATGTCTGAAGACGTTTCCATGCAAGCCGAAAACTTTCGGAAAATGCTTCTTACGTTAAATGAAGACATTCGCGTAATCATCATAAAAATTGCGGACAGGCTGCACAATATGCAAACCATGGATAGCATGCCGCCAGACAAACAACGGAAAATTGCTTCTGAAACACTTTACATTTACGCCCCACTTGCCCACCGCATTGGACTTTATAACATAAAAACCGAACTGGAGGATCTCGGTTTGAAATTCACAGAGCCTGATGTTTACGCCGATATTCTAAGCCGAATAAAGGAAAGTAAAGAAGAACAGGACGCCTACATTGAAGCATTCAACAAAGTAATAAAAAGTTCACTGGATGCCGAAAATTTGGAATATGAAATTAAAGGCCGACCAAAATCTATCTTCTCTATCCGAAGGAAAATGCTTGCGCAAAACGTAAGTTTTGATGAAGTTTATGACAAATTTGCGGTGCGGATAATTTATAAAAGTGCGCCCGAAAATGAAAAATTCTTCGCCTGGAAGATTTATTCCATTGTAACAGATCATTTTCGCCCAAATCCTATTCGCTTACGTGATTGGATTTCTTCACCAAAATCAACAGGTTACGAAGCTCTACACATTACCGTCATGGGCCCGAAAGGCCGCTGGGTAGAAGTGCAAATTCGCAGCGAACGGATGAACGAGATTGCCGAAAAAGGTTTTGCCGCGCACTACAAATACAAAAACAAGGAAAAGGACGACGGCGGACTTGAAAACTGGTTGAACAAACTGCAAGACACGCTGGAAAATTCAGAAATAAGTGCCGTAGATTTTGTAGAGGAATTTAAACTTAATCTCTATGCGAAGGAAATTTTCGTCTTCACCCCGAAAGGAGATTTGTATTCATTACCTAAAGGCGCAACGGCATTGGATTTCGCGTTTCATATTCACACCGAAATTGGGATGCACACCCGCGGTACAAAGGTTAACGGAAAGTTGGTTCCATTAAGCCACGAACTTAAAAGTGGCGACCAAGTGGAAGTTATCACCTCAGAAAATGCAAAGCCTACCGCAAACTGGCTGAATTACGCGACCACGGGCCGGGCACGATCCAAAATCAAATCTTCGCTGAAAGATGAAAAGAAACAGCTTGCAGAAGAAGGAAAGGTCGTTTTGGCAAGAAAATTAAAGTCTTTAAAAATAAATCTGGACGACACTACGATCAACCAACTTGTGGTTTTCTTTAAAGTGAAAACAAGCTTGGATTTGTACTACCGCGTGGGCGCAGGAATTATCGACAATCAAAAACTGAAGGATTTTGCCGCTTCACGTAGCAACGCCTTTATCAGTTTCTTCAAGAATAGAATCAGAAAGCCAGACAAGCCCGAGGATGTTAATAAAGAAGAAATTACAGAGAAGTTAGACCAGCTTGTTTTCGGGAAAAACGAAGATAAGTTGGATTATAAAATGGCAAATTGTTGCAACCCCATTCCAGGTGATGATGTTTTTGGTTTTGTAACCGTTAACGAAGGCATAAAAGTTCACAAGACCAACTGTCCTAACGCATTGCAACTACAGAGCAATTACAGCTACCGCATTATGCCCGCAAAGTGGATTGACAGTACACAGCGTGAATTTAAAGCCGTGCTGAATATTTCAGGAATTGATACTATTGGATTGGTAAATGAAGTGACAAAAGTAATTTCAAACAACCTTCACATAGATATGAAAAGTGTTCACTTTGATAGTAATGACGGGGTTTTTACGGGTAAAATTGTTGTCGTGGTAAAAAACAAGTCCATTCTTAACAACCTTGTGGAAAACATCAAAAAAATAAACGGAATTGATAAAGTTACTAGAGCATAAATTTTAAGTAACTTTGCAATCTTAATTATGAGTTCAAAAACAGATATAAACAATCAGGCTATCGTAAAGAACGTATTTACAGGTTTTCTTGAGGAAAAAGGACACCGTAAAACACCGGAACGCTATGCCATACTTCAGGAAATTTATGACCACGATGACCATTTTGATATTGAGTCACTGTACATAAATATGAAGAATAAAAATTACCGTGTAAGCCGCGCCACCCTTTACAATACTATTGAATTACTTTTGGAGTGCGGTTTGGTGCGCAAACACCAGTTTGGTCAAAACCAGGCGCATTACGAAAAATCATACTTTGATCGCAACCATGACCACGTTATTCTTTCAAACGGAGATGTGATTGAGTTTTGCGACCCGAGAATACACAGTATCAAAAAAACCATTGAAGAGGTTTTTAATATAGAAATAACCAACCATTCACTTTATTTCTACGGAAATAGAAAAACATCCGCCAATACCGATAGCGGGAACAATCAATAAAAAATTATGGCAGTAGACTTACTACTTGGATTGCAGTGGGGCGACGAAGGCAAAGGAAAAATTGTTGATGTCCTTACAAAAGACTATGATATAATCGCTCGTTTTCAAGGCGGGCCAAACGCAGGCCACACTTTGGAGTTCGACGGACACAAGCACGTGCTTCACACTATCCCGAGTGGAATTTTCCACGAAGGTACTATCAATTTGGTGGGCAACGGCGTTGTGATTGATCCCGTAATTTTTAAAAGAGAGCTGGACAACCTTGCAAAATTCAATTTAGATATCAAAAAGAGCCTCTTGATTTCGCGAAAGGCACACCTTATCTTACCAACTCACCGTTTGCTTGATGCTGCTTCGGAAGCTTCAAAAGGAAAAGCAAAAATTGGCTCAACGCTTAAGGGTATTGGTCCCACTTATATGGACAAGACAGGCCGAAACGGAATACGTGTGGGTGACCTGGAAATGGATAACTGGCAGGAGAAATACCGCGCTTTGGCAGATAAGCACGAAGCGATGATTGATTTTTACAATGTGGATGTACAGTACGATTTAGCAGACCTTGAAGCAGAATTCTTCAAAGCGGTTGAAGTATTAAAATCCCTTACTTTTATTGATAGTGAGGAGTATTTACACCAAGCGCAACAAAATGGTAAAACTATTCTGGCAGAAGGTGCACAGGGTTCTTTGCTGGATATAGATTTTGGAACATATCCGTTTGTAACCTCATCAAACACTACAGCTGCAGGAGCTTGTACCGGTTTAGGTGTTGCTCCCGGAAAAATCAAGGAAGTTTTCGGAATATTTAAAGCCTACACCACCCGAGTGGGCAGCGGCCCCTTCCCTACCGAGCTTTTTGACGAAGCTGGCGAGATCATGGGGCGTGTGGGCAATGAATTTGGCGCAACCACAGGGCGTCCGCGCCGTTGCGGCTGGTTGGACTTGGTAGCACTTCGCTATGCAGTTCAAGTGAATGGAGTTACCCAATTGATTATGATGAAAGGCGACGTTTTGAGCGGCTTTGATACCCTTAAAGTATGTACTGCCTATAATTATAAAGGAGAAACAATTCAGCATTTTCCATATAATATTGAAGCCGAAAATGTAACTCCCGTTTATACAGAAATGAAAGGCTGGCAGGCAGATTTAACCAAAATGACTGAAGCTTCACAAATACCTCAAGCCTTGAACGATTATATCGATTTCTTGGAAAAGGAACTGGAAGTTCCAATTAAAATTGTTTCCGTAGGACCAGACAGAAAGCAAACTATCCATCGGTAATCAAATTTTCTGTTGATATTTTCGTTGCTAATGAAAAATAATTCTTTTTTGAAAATATCATCTTTCATAATTGTAGGTATCTTTTTTTTCTTCGCAATCCAGCTTTCCGCGCAAGAAAAACAAAAGGTGGATATACAGTCTGGATACCTTGAAATAAGGCCTGAATTTCCCGATGCCGCCATTTACACAAAAGACGAAACCGGACAGGTGTATATTGTGCACGAAGGGGTGGAAATGTGGTGCGACCAGGCTTTTGTTTATCTGAAAAATAATTTTGTAAAAGCTTACGGCGACGTGCGTATAACACAAGGCGACACCGTTTCAATGAATAGTAAATACGCTGAATACAACGGAAACACACAATTTGCCTTTGCCAGCGGCGATGTGGTTTTAACCGAACCAAAAACTACCCTACAGACCGACACCCTTTATTTCGACAGAATAAAACAACAGGCCTATTACCGAACAGGCGGAACGGTCCGCGATACAGCAAGCGTTTTAACAAGCCGCACAGGCAGGTATTTTGCCGAAAGCAAAAAGTACCAGTTTCTTCAAAATGTAAAAATTGTAAACCCGAAATATACCGTTAATAGCAACCAACTCGATTTTTATTCAGAAACGGGAGATGCTTACCTCTATGGCCCTTCAACGATTGTAAGTGAAACCAGTACAGTATACTGCGAACGCGGTTATTACGATACACGTGGCGATACTGGGTATTTCGTAAAAAATTCAAAAGTAGATTATGAAAACAGAACACTTTATGGGGATAGTATCTATTTTGACCGAAATAAAAGCTTTGCCTCAGCCACAAACAATATTCGGGTGCTGGACACTATGAATAAAAGTGTTATCCGTGGGCATTATGCCGAAGTTTTCCGTGAAAAAGATTCTGTTTTTATAACAAAAAGAGCCGTAGCAATAACCGTTCGCGATGGTGATTCTATTTATGTACATGCAGATACTTTGCGGGTAACGGGCAAACCAGCTAATAGAATTGTAAAAGGCTTTTATCGTGCTAGGCTATTTAAACCAGGAAAAGTAGGCGACGATCCCACAAGCGGAAAGTGCGACAGTATTTATGTAAATGAAAAAAGAGGGATTACAAAACTCTTGCGAAATCCTGTTTTATGGAGTGGTGAAAACCAAATGATTGGCGACACCATTCACATTCTCTCAGACACAATTACAGATAAACTTGACACACTTAAAGTTTTCAACAATGCATTTTTGGTACAAAAAGACAGCTTAGGTTATAATCAAGTTAAGGGTGAACGGCTTATCGGGTTATTTACGAATAATGAACTGGACACCGTGAATATCAACAAAAATGCGCAGGTAATTTATTATTCCCGAGACGACAATGAAAAATTAGTTGGAATAAATAATACGGTCTCCAGCTCCATTCAAATGTATTTGGAAGAGCAGCAGATTACCGGAATCCGGTTTATTAAAAAGGCTGATGGAAAAGTATATCCTCCCTCAATGTTGCCTGAAAATGCGAGAATTCTCCCAGGGTTTCAATGGCGGGGCGATGAACGATTGTATTCAGTGGAAGATCTATTCAAAGGAAAACCCGCACCCGTGCTTCCTAAAATAACCGGAATTCCACTACCTAAGGATGAAGGAGAATTTTTTGAGGATATTCCCGAAGACGAAATTGAACTTCCCGAAGAGTCCAAGCTTTCTCCGAAAGATTTACAAAACCGGCCAGACGATCCCAAACCCGAAACTTTGGAAAGCGAGGCGAAACGGGATTCCATTCAACAAAAAGTGAACGATTCCATTCAACAGGGAAACTAATGATAGAAGATTTTTTTAAATACCAAGCGCAAACAACTCCGCATCCGTTAGCGTTGGAAATATCGCATGCCAAAGGAAGTTATATTTATGACACTTCTGGTAAAAAACACTTGGATTTTGTGGCGGGAGTTTCTGCATGCACCCTTGGGCATTGCCATCCGCGCGTGGTTTCCGCAATAAAAGATCAGGTTGAGAAATATTTGCACGTAATGGTTTATGGCGAATATATTCAAGAAACTGCTGTGGAACTTGCAAAATTGCTTGCTGAACATCTTCCAAAAAATTTAAACACAACCTATTTGGTGAACAGCGGCACGGAAGCCATTGAAGGCGCCTTAAAACTCGCCCGCCGCGCAAAAGGGAGAACACAAATTCTTTATGCAAACCACGCATACCATGGCAACACCATGGGCTCCATGAGCGTGATGGGCTACGAGGAAAGAAAGAATGCTTTCAAACCTTTGATGCCGGATTGCTTTCCTGTGAATTTCAATAATGAAGCAGATCTTCAAAAAATAACTTCGGAAACCGCTGCAATTATTCTGGAAACAATTCAAGGTGGCGCAGGCTTTATTCAGCCCGTAAATGATTATTTAAAAAAAGTGCGTCAACGTTGTGATGAAACTGGAACGCTATTAATTTTAGACGAAATACAACCTGGTTTTGGAAGGACTGGTAAACTTTTCGCATTTGAACATTTCGGCATTGTACCAGATATTTTGGTAATGGGAAAAGGTATGGGCGGCGGAATGCCTATCGGGGCTTTTACTGCTTCCCACGAAGTTATGGCGCTGCTTCAGGACAACCCAAAGCTTGGACATATTACCACTTTTGGCGGAAATCCAGTGATTGCGGCTGCCGCTTTGGCAACATTACAGGAATTGACGGAAACAGATCTTATTGAACAAACACTTCAGAAGGAAAAACTTTTCAGAAAATTACTAGAACATCCACTAATAAAGGAAGTACGCGGTCGGGGACTGATGCTTGCCGCAATGGTGGAAACCCCAGAAATTGCTACCGAAGTAATCCTAGCCTGCAAAGAATTGGGACTGGTACTTTTTTGGCTGCTTTTTGAAGATCGGGCCATCCGTATTACGCCTCCGCTCACAATAAGCAATGACGAAATTGCAGAAGGATGCAAATTGATTCAAATGGCATTAAATCGAGTCAAATCAAGTCAAAACTAATCAATTTGCACCAACCCCTTTATTTATAGGGTTTTATGCATTATCTTTCTGTTGATAAGTTCGTTAACAATAAACACGGCATAACTATTGAACTTGTCATTACATTATTATCTTTAAAATAGAAGAAACCGTTAAACCGTGCGTATGCAATTAAGTTCAAACGAGCATAACAACTTCTCGCTGGAAAGATTCGAATCTATGCTGAAAACCAACAGCGTTTTATTTTTCGACTCAGAGGAATTTGAAGAGATAGTGCACCACTACCTTGAAAACGGAAAGATTGCACTTGCCAAGAAAGCGACTAAGCTGGGACTGGAACAACATCCTTCCTCTACAAACCTGAAACTTTTCCAAATAGAAATGTACATTTTTGAAAACCAACTGGACATCGCCGATGAACTTTTGGATGAACTGTACCAATTGGAACAAAGCAACGAGGAAATTTATATTCAAAAAGCAAATATTTTCTCTCGTCGCGATATGCACAAAGAGGCAATCTCACTTTTGGAAAAGGCATTAGAAATAACCGCCGATGAGGCCGATGTGCTTTCATTGCTGGGAATGGAGTATTTATTTCTTGAAGATTATGAAAATGCCAAACATTACTTTATGAGATGTCTGGAAGAGGATGAAGAAGATTATTCCGCACTTTACAATATCATATACTGCTTTGAATATTTGGATGAATACGAAGCAGCAATTGATTATTTGAACGATTTTCTGAACAAAAACCCCTATTGCGAAGTTGCTTGGCACCAAGTGGGAAAACAGTATTATGAACTTAAAGATTACAAAAAGGCACTTGCTGCCTTTGACTTCGCAATAATAAGCGATGACCGCTTTATTGGCGCATATCTTGAAAAAGGAAAGGTACTGGAAAAACTAAAAAAATACGAGGAAGCAATCGAAAGCTACTCCATAACCTTAGGGTTGGACGATCCAACTTCTTATGCATTATTGCGAATAGGAAAATGTTACGAAAAGCTTGGCAACGCCGAAATGGCAATCCAATTTTACACAAAGTGTGTGGAAGAGGATTCTTTACTCGACAAAGGTTGGATAGCTATCACAGATTTCTACACAAAAAGCAAGCAATTTCAGAAAGCCCTTTATTATATAGAAAAAGCTATCAATATTGACAGCGAAAATGTGCTCTACTGGAAGCGTTACGCAAAAATAAATAATAAGCTAAACCATTTTGAGGAAGCAGAGGTAGGTTTCCGAAAAGCTTTGGAATTGGGCAATTACGAAATTGAATCTTGGTTGACTCGCGGTGACATTCTAATCAATCTTGGTGAATTTGAGGCTGCAATAAACAACTTCAACCAAGCTTTGGAATTTTATCCTGAGCATGCTGAGATAGAGTACCGTCTTTCGGGCTTATATTTCACACAAAGCGAAAATGACAAAGGCACATTTCACCTTAAAAACGCACTAAAATCTGAACCTGAGTATTTGATGATAATTGAAGAACTTTTTCCACAGGTTTACCAAATGGAAACTGTTAAGGAAATAATCAAGCAACTCAAAAATCCTTCGCTTTAATTTCTGTATTTTTGGGGTTTTAGCAAAATAGACCTATGCCTCAAAGAAATTTTCTTCAATATCTAACGGTAACTGCAAAAGGCCTCGCCATGGGCGCTGCCGATGTTGTGCCAGGTGTATCGGGCGGAACGATCGCCTTCATTTCTGGAATTTATGAGGAATTGATAGAAACCATCCACAATTTGGATTTTGGCTTTTTCAAAATTTGGAAAAAGGAAGGTTTTTTTAAAGCTTGGAGACACTACAACCTTGGTTTTCTCTTAGCATTATTTTCAGGTATTTTCATTAGTATTATTTCATTGGCAAAATTGATTACTTGGCTTTTGGATGTGTATCCTATTATGGTCTGGTCATTCTTTTTCGGTTTGGTGATTGCTAGCATCGTGTATGTGGGGAAACAAATTACCAATTGGCGACTGGCAGTAATCGTAGCAATGATTATAGCTTCGGTGGCGTCCTATTTAATAACCATCGCAGACCCCGTAGGCTCTCCAGATAGCACGTGGTTTCTCTTCTTTGCTGGCTTTATTGCAATTATTGCAATGATTCTTCCTGGTATTTCGGGCGCATTTATTCTTTTGCTTCTTGGGGCATATACAACAGTAATTGGTATTGTAACACAATTGGGAGAAGGGATCACAACTTTAAACAGCTCCCTAGTTCTGGGCGCCTTAGGTAAACTTTTAATTTTTGCCATTGGTGCTGTTATTGGTTTAAAGGTTTTTTCCAGAGCATTAAACTGGATGTTTAAACACCACAAAAATTTAATACTTGCTGTGCTTACAGGTTTTATGGTTGGCGCTCTAAATAAGATTTGGCCTTGGAAGGAAGTCTTGCAGTACAGAATGAATCATGCCGGGGAACAAGTTCCTTTTATTGAAAGAAGCATACTCCCACAAAATTATGACGGCAATCCAGAGATTTTGTATGCAATCCTTTTTGCAATCATTGGTTTTTTGACAATCTTTTTGTTGGAAAGAGTTGCAGTTAAGAAAGTAGCTATAGACGATGGCAAATCCAATTAATTTAATAACTCAGTAAAACAATTTCAAAAAAGTGTACGAAAATCGCTCCTTTTCCGATAAAACCTGGCTGGTCTTAAAAGGATTAGGGATGGGTGCTGCCAACAAGGTGCCTGGCGTTTCTGGGGGCGTTGTAGCCTTTGTTGCGGGTTTTTACGAAGAATTTATTTATTCCCTTCAAAAAGTAAACAGAAAAGCGTTCAAGCTTTTAATTAATGGGCGTTTCAAAAGTTTTTATCAATATACAAACGGGCAGTTTTTAAGCCTATTGATTCTGGGAATGGTCATTAGTTATTTCAGCGTTTCCAAGCTTTTGGATTATTTGATTGAACATTACGAACTTTTTGTTTGGAGTGCTTTTTTCGGAATGATTATCGGTTCCATCTATTTTATTGCAAAAGATTTTGGAGATTGGAACCGTAAATATGTTGGCTATTTGCTCTGCGGGGTTGCGGCAGGAGTGGCCATTAGTTTTTTGGAACCCGCTAAAGAAAATAGCAACTTGTTATTTGTATTTTTCTGCGGAATTATAAGCGTATCGGGGATGACTTTGCCTGGACTTTCGGGCTCGTTCATACTAATGCTTTTGGGTAATTACGTTCTGCTTTTAGTAGATTCTGTAAACTCACTTTTTGATACATTTGCTGATGTCTTTCAGGGAGATTTCAGTTGGATTTATGACGCAGAGCGTATAGAGCTTTTAAAGGTTCTAGCTGTTTTTTCGTTAGGCTCTTTGGTGGGCTTGGTCTCGCTGTCCCATCTTTTGGCATACGTTTTAAAAAGATTCAAAAAAGCAACCTATGCCGTGATAATTGGTTTTATTGCCGGTTCGCTGGGCGTGGTCTGGCCTTGGAAAGAAAAAAAATATGAATTGGATGCCCTGGGCCAAATTCAATTTGATGCCAACGGCAGAGAAATCATACGAGGTTACAATCGATTTTTTCCTTCCGAAATGAACTCTGAAACTATACTTGCAATTGTATTTATATTAATAGGAATCGGTATTGTGCTTAGCTTAGACTGGTATGATAACCACAAAAAAAAGCACCGTGTCTAAATTTGGGTTGATAGGTAAAGACATTGATTATTCCTTTTCAAAAAAATTCTTTTCAGAAAAATTTGAAAAAGAGAACCTACAGCATACTTATGAAAATTTTGACATTTCCTACATCAAAAAATTTCCGGATATAATTAACACCACACCTGATATAAAAGGGCTAAACGTTACTATACCCTATAAAGAAAAAGTTATTCCATTTCTTGATAATTTAGACCTCGACGCCGAAAAGATCGGGGCGGTAAACACTATTAAAATTTCTGGGAACGGAAAACTTACTGGCTACAATACGGACCATTTGGGTTTTCAAAAATCGCTGGAAAAGTTTTTACCACTTCAAAAAAAAACGGCCCTAATCTTGGGCACGGGAGGAGCTTCCAAAGCAGTAGCATATGCCCTGCAAAACTTAAGCTTTGACTTTAAATTTGTAAGTCGAAAAAAAGGAACCCATACCTTAAACTATTCTTCTTTAGATAAATTAGCTATTGAAAATAACTTGCTAATAATAAATACAACACCTTTGGGCACCTATCCAAATATTGCTGATTGCCCACCCCTTCCCTATCAATTTCTTACGGAAAATCATTTGCTTTTTGACTTAATCTACAATCCCGCCGAGAGCGAATTCCTGAAACGCGGAAAATATCATGGAGCCCAAACCACTAATGGACTAAAAATGTTGGTACTACAGGCCGAAGCGTCCTGGGCAATCTGGAATTCATAAATTTCATATAAAAAGGTTCAAAAAAGCGCTGTGTTCTTTGCCAATTGCACAGTTGTTAGTATCTTGACCCTCTAAGAATATGAACCTAAACATTGAAACAAATGTCTGACGAGAAATTGCCTCAGGAAGAAAACGAAAAGAAAATTCCAGCTATTGAATCTGCGGAAGAAACTAATGCTGAATCCATAAGCGAACAAGACTCAGCAAATGAGGAAGCATCTACAACTGAAGCTGAAGAAGTTCCTGTGGAGAATAGCGCATCCAAGGAAACTCCGGAAAACAAATCACTGGAAAATGAAAAAGCTGAGCAAGAAGATATTGTCGAAGATGCGATGGTTGCAGAAAAAGATGCCGTAAAGGAAAAAGAAACAAACGAAACAACTGCCTCTGAAAAGATTGTAACTTCCCAAGATGATGAAAACGAAGAAGAAGATGAAGAAGAAGTAGCTTCCTCTGAAGAGGAAGAGGAGGATGAAGACCATGAAGAAAAAGCCCAAAAGGATTACAGCACACTTTCAGAAAAGGAATTGGTCGCTGAACTTGACAAGCTTTTAAAGACAAAAAAAATACAGGAATTAAAGCACGATGTTGAGGAAATTCGCTCTGAGTTCAACAGTAAATTCAATGAAGAACTAGAGCACAAAAAGGAGGAATTTCTCGCCGATGGCGGAAATATTATCGACTTCCACTATACTACTCCCCTAAAAAAAGAATTTAATTCACTTTATTTTGATTATAAGGAAAAGCGCAACAAGCACTATAAAAATCTTAAAAAAGACCTGCAATCAAACTTGGACAAGCGCTGGGAATTGATAGAAGAGCTTAAAGGTCTTTTGGGGGCAGAAGAAAATATAAATACTACATATAAACACTTTAAGGAAATTCAAGAAAAATGGCACGTTGCTGGCGCAATTCCGCGCGATAAGTACAATACCGTTTGGAATACCTATCACCACCATGTGGAGAATTTTTATGATTTTCTACACTTAAACCGTGAATTCCGTGATCTGGATTTTAAGCACAATCTTGACGCCAAGCTTAAATTGATTACCCGTGCCGAAGAGCTTGCTCAGGAAGAAGACATCAACAAAGCTTTCCGAGAATTACAGATGCTTCACAAAATGTGGAAAGAAGATGTGGGGCCTGTTGCCAAGGAATATCGTGATGAAGTTTGGGATAAATTCAGCGAGGCCACAAAAGTAATCCACGACAAGCGCCAAGCCCAATTGGCTGAAATGGAAAAAGATTTTGAGACCAATCTTGAAAAGAAAAAAGAAATAATTGAAGATATAAAGAAAGCCACCGAAGAGGCTAAACCAAGCCACCAAGGTTGGCAAAATGCCATAAAGAAAGTACAGGAACTTCGCGATGCTTTTTTCAATACCGGAAGAGTACCGCGTTCGAACAACAAAGAGACCTGGAAGGCTTTCAAAGACGTAACAGGCAATTTTAATCATCAAAAAAACAGCTTTTATAAAAATCAGAAAAAAGAGCAATATACCAATCTGGAGAAAAAACGCGAGCTCATAAAAATTGCTGAAGAGAATAAGGACAGTGAAGATTTTGATGCTACAACCTCTTTGATGAAAAAAATCCAAAACGATTGGAAAAATATTGGTCATGTACCAAGAAAAGACAGTGACAAAATCTGGAAACAGTTCAAAAAAGCATGCAACCATTATTTCGACAGGCTTCATGCACAGAAAAACGAGGCCAATAAAGAGGAAATGGAGCATTTTGAAGCCAAGCAAGAAATGTTGGAAAAACTTTCTTCATTTGAATTGAGCGGCGACCATAAAGCTGATGTAAAAGCCATAAAAGAACAGATTAGTGCTTGGAAAGAAATTGGGCGCGTGCCCTATAACAAACGTAACATTGAGCAGAAATTCAATAAAACTTTGGACGGTCTTTTTAGCAAACTAGATTTAGGCAAAAAAGAAACCGAACTTATCAAATTTGATAATAAATTGAACACGCTTGTAAATCGTGAAGACGAGCGTAAACTACAAAATGAGCATTTCTTTATTTCAAAAAAGATAGATGAAACCAAAGATGAAATTCGCCAATTGGAAAACAATTTAGGCTTTTTCCATCACGTTGATGAAAACAATCCATTGGTAAAGGAGGTTCACAAAAACATTGCACGCCATAAAGAGCAACTTGAAGTTTGGAAGGCGAAACTTTCAAAAATTAAAGAAGTTAGAGAAGATTAACTAAAATGCCGGATATGAATCCGGCATTTTTTTTTGCACACTGCCTACTGTTTTTTCGCTTCATTCCAAAAAACATCCATCTCTGCCAGCGTCATATCTTTTAAGGATTTATTGACCTCCTTGGCTTTGCTTTCCAAATATTGAAAGCGTTTTATGAATTTTTTATTGGTACGTTCCAACGCATTTTCTGGGTTTACTTTTAAGAATCTTGCGTAATTTATCATTGAGAACAAAACATCACCAAATTCAGCCTCTATTTTTTCCTGATTATTTTCGTTGACTTCGTGTTGCAGTTCACCCAGTTCTTCCTGCAATTTTTCAAAAACCTGCTGTGGCTCCTCCCAATCAAATCCTACACCTGCAACTTTATCCTGTATTCTACTTGCTTTTACCAAAGCCGGTAAAGATTTTGGAACACCTTCCAAAACACTTTTCTTACCCTCTTTCAATTTTAGTTTTTCCCAATTTTGCTTTACTTCTTCTTCATTGGCAACTTTCACATCTCCATAAATATGTGGATGACGGGAAATAAGCTTTTCGCAAATGTCATTGCAAACATCGGCGATGTCAAAATCATTGGTCTCGCTGCCTATTTTTGCGTAAAAAACAATATGTAGCAGCACATCACCTAATTCCTTTTTAACTTCCTGCAAATCATTGTCTAAAATGGCATCGCCCAATTCATAGGTTTCCTCGATTGTTAAATGCCGAAGCGTTTCCATGGTCTGCTTTTTATCCCAAGGGCACTGCTCACGCAGTTCGTCCATAATGGTCAGTAACCTATCAAAAGCTTTTAGTTGGTCTTGTCGAGAATTCATTTTTAATTTTAGGTTCCAGATTTTAAGTTTCAGGTTAAAAGTAGAAAAAACTTAAAACCTATCTTACATTCATTGAGTTTATTTGAAAAAGTAAAAAATCCCAAAATCCATAATGGATTGAGGGATTTTCATGCTAATATATAACTGACAACTTAAAATTCCTCGCTATGTTTTACGGGATGATGCACTTTTAGTCGCGCCACCCTTTTTTGCTGAAGAAGCTTTTGGTGTTGCTGAGTTTTGTGCAACAGCTTTTTTAGCGGCTGGTTTCTTTGCTTCTTTAGGTTTATCGCTTGAATCCTTTTCAGCTTTTTGGGTCTCTTCTTTCGCTTCTGAAAAATCGTTAATGCCGTTTTTGATTAGCATATTGTACCATTGCACTATTTTTTTTATATCGCTTGCGTAAACACGATCCTCATCATAATCTGGCATTACACCGAAGAAAAATTCTTCAAGCTCTTCTTTTGAAGCTTTATGGCTTATAGTCTCTTTTCCTTCTTCTTTTTCAGATATTTTTTTAAAAACTTCGCGAAGCGGAACCTCTTCGGTCAAAGTATATACAGCAATTTCTGAAAGCAAGCTCACATTGTGTCGCCCGCTAACGTTAATTGTTTTGCCGTCCAGTAACGATTCAGCGAGAAAGCCAGTACGGGTTTGGGTTTTTAATTTATAAAGTCCAGGTTTACCTGAAATGGAAAGCACTTTTTCTAAGCTCATAAAATACTTTTAAAATGTTTTATCGGATGCAAATATCTTTGGTTTGGTTTATATAAACAAGTGTGTTAACGTTTCTTTTTTGCATTAGGGAATTTCATTCGGTAATCAACCCCTACTTTGCCTTTAGAAATGTTTGCCAACTTGCTTTTTATCAATCGTTTCTTTAACGGCGAAAGTTTGTCGGTAAAAAGTATTCCCTCAATATGGTCATACTCGTGCTGAATGATTCGGGCTACAATCCCACTGAAGTTTTCAGTATGCTTTTTGAAGTTTTCGTCATAATATTCCATTACGATGTTTGGCTGGCGAAAAACATCTTCCCGTACATCGGGGATGCTCAAACAACCCTCGTTAAAAGCCCATTCATCACCTGACTCCTCAATTATACGAGCATTAATAAATACTTTTTTAAATGTTGAAACAAAATTTTGTTCTTCTTCACTTAAATCTTCATCGTCCCCAAAAGGTGTTGCATCAACAATAAATAGGCGAATGGGCATATTTACCTGTGGCGCGGCAAGACCAATGCCACGGGCTTCGTACATGGTTTCAAACATGTTTTCCAGAACTTGATCAAGATTTGGGTAATCTTTTGTAATTTCTTCGGTCTCTTTTCGCAATACGGGATCTCCGTAGGCTACAATCGGTAGTATCATTAATTTATTTATTATATAAAAACTCTTGTAAAATTATAGTTGCGCTAATTTCATCAACAAGCGCTTTGTTTTGGCGCTGCTTCTTCTTTAGACCGCTATCTATCATAGTCTGAAACGCCATTTTGCTTGTGTAACGCTCATCTACGCGTTTCACTTCTAAGTCGGGGAAGACTTCTGAAAATTTCTTTAAAAACAGTTGAATTTGTTCTTCAATGGTGGAATGGGTTCCATCTTTTTGTTTTGGTTCGCCAACCAAAACCAAGTCTACTTTTTCTGAGGCAATATATTTTTTCAAAAAATCCATTAAATCAGTAGTGGCCACCGTGGTCAACCCTGAAGCAATAAGCTGCAACTCGTCCGTAATGGCGATGCCAGTTCGCTTGCTACCGTAATCCAATGCTAAAACTCTTCCCATAACGACTGCAAAAATAAGGGTTTCGGAAATAGTATGCTAAAAATGGGCATTTTATTGAATGTGAGGTTTTATATTTGTAAAAAGAATCTATACACATGACCGAACTCCAACAAATCATAGAAAAAGCTTGGGAAGACCGTTCCCTTCTTTCTGAAACTGAAACCATTGTCGCCATTCGTGAAGTTGTAAACCTTTGTGACGAAGGCAAACTGCGCTGTGCTGAACCAACCGCTGATGGCTGGCAAGTAAACGAATGGGTTAAAAAAGCCATCGTACTTTATTTCCCTATTCAAAAAATGCGCACCATGGAAGCAGGCATCTTTGAATATCACGATAAAATACCTTTAAAATCTGGCTATGAAGCTAAAGGCATTCGCGTAGTACCGCACGCAGTTGCTCGCCACGGGGCATATATTTCAAAAGGAGTAATCCTAATGCCAAGTTATGTGAACATCGGCGCGTATGTTGATGAAGGCACTATGGTAGATACTTGGGCCACCGTTGGTAGCTGCGCGCAGATTGGCAAAAACGTTCACCTTAGTGGCGGTGTGGGCATTGGCGGGGTTTTGGAACCACTGCAGGCCGCTCCCGTTATCATTGAGGATGGTGCATTTATAGGCTCACGCTGCATAGTGGTAGAAGGCGTACGCGTAGGAAAAGAAGCTGTTTTGGGTGCAAATGTCGTGCTTACCGCTTCCACTAAAATTATTGATGTTACAGGTGAAACGCCTGTAGAAAAGAAAGGTTCAGTTCCAGCACGTTCAGTAGTCATTCCCGGTAGTTACACCAAAAAATTTCCGGCGGGAGAGTACCACGTGCCATGTGCTTTGATTATTGGAAAGCGCAAGGAAAGTACTAATCTAAAAACTTCATTGAATGATGCATTGCGGGAGTACGGGGTAGCTGTATAACTTAAAGCTATTGCGCTTCAGTTTAAAAAACTCCAAACCATAATAATCCTTACATTTTTATAAAAATGAAAAACTTACTCCTGCTCTTTTTTATCGTTTGCACACCAATCCTATATTCGCAAACGGTTGAAGAAATAGACGCTGCTGCAGCTGAAACATGTACTTATCTAGAAACTTTGGATTATATAGAAAGTGATGAAATAAAACTTGATATTCTGTACAGAAATAATTTCAGTGCTTTCTTGGAAAAGCTGCCTGAGGAAAAAATTGAAGAAGCAGAACGAAAACTTTATTACCGCCTACAGCGCAATTGTGTAGCTTTTCAGCAGCTTTTGCAAAAACTTGAACCACACGTAGATGACGCTAAAATTGTTGCCGAAAAACCAAAAATCACTATTTCTAAAAAAGAATTGAAAGCTTTTAAAAAGACGGAAGATTTCAGTTATTTCGAAGCAAGTGGTGAACGTACAATGGTAAAAATAAAAGACGGCTACTGGCAGGATCACTTTACTGACAATACCTATTCCAAACTTTTCTTTAAATGGACCGGCACTTATGATTTTGAATTAGAGTTTATAGAAAGTGATAATGAGACTCGCTCAAATATGAGTGTCCCGGGTGATACATATCAATATTCCTTAATTGAAAAAAAGGAAGGGTTTTATGTCATAAGTGTAACAATGGAGGGGCAGGATATGTATCAAATATTCAAAATGTATTATGAATAAAAGCTAGATTATAGATTAGCTGTGCTACCAGCTCCCGCCGCCACCGCCGCCAAAACCACCTCCCGAAGATCCACCTCCCCCAGAACTACTACTGGACGGAGAACTGACCATTGTAGATTTGGTTGTTGATATGGAATCTGAAAAAGAACGCGAAAAGTTGTGCATGGTAAATGCCCCCGTAGATGATGTATACCAACTAGGCGGCTGAAGATTTAAGGCTTCAAACTTTTTTGCCCATTGATCAAAAAGTCCAAAAGCGAGAGCGTACCCCATAGTATTTTCAAAATACGAAGGACTATCTTGCAATAGCATTTTTAGCTTATTTTCTTCAGCGATCTTAATAAAATTCCTAAATCCTTTTAATTCTGAAAATGCTGCATTGCCCTTGGCATTTTTCTTTACCATATAAACGCTCATAAACAAAAGAAATATGGTTACAGGAATAACGGCTAATGCGGCAAAAAGACCCCAAGTAATTAAAAAGACAAAAAATAGAAATAACCCAATAAGCAGTGTGCCAATAATAGTCCGGGTCTGCATTTTTTTGGCCTGCGGGTCGTAAAAAACTTGGGCTTTGGCTTTTAAAAGTGCTTTAGCACTCGTCATTTTTGTGTGAAAATTATCTTTTAGGCTACTAATTAAAACTTCTTTCCTTGACCCTGATGTACTGCCAAAAAGGCCAGTGAAAATTTTCTGTTCATAGTCTGGAGCACCATCGGGTAAGGGCCTAAGTCTTGTGAGTTTAGTATCGTCTTTACCGAACCAACCTTTTTTTGGAATTTGCTCCATTGCAATTAAACCTCTTGAACCCCAATAGGGAATCAATGAAATTAGGTCTTGCGTATCTTCTGTGTCGTCAATTAAAAACCCAGCCATTGCAGGATCCATACCGTTGGGCGGAAAAAAACTGGTCGTGGGCACTACCTTATCATCCTTACCATATTTATTCCAAATTAAATAAAAAAGCACTAAAAGCACACCAAGAATCAGCGTCCAACCATAATTAGTCCAAAAAGGCCACCACGGCTTTATTTCCTTGACAGAACCCGACGGAAGTTTCAGCAGTACCGTAACGTTCTGACCAGTGTATGACTTAAATCGCGGCAAACTTCTGGCCTTAAAAACACCATCTTCATAATTAATATCATACTCATTGCTTTCATTGGTTTCGCCACTAAAACCCGTATATACAAATATATTGTCTAAGTCCACATCAACATTTACCGGTGGATGAATGTTGAAATCTATTCTTTCAAAAACAGTATACCATTCATCAGATTTGACGTTCCAGTAAAAAATAATATGTGAATCCTTAAAGAGAAAAGCGTTGTAAACCCTGTATTTAATTTCGTAATGTTGTGGCCCAATGATGGTTTTGTTTTTATCGCCAATCTTTATCTGAAGGTTGTCAGTAATCTTTTGTATAAAATCGAAGTCAGCTTCAAAATTATGATTGGGCACGTCAATCTTCCTAATTTTAATTTTACGCTTTTCCTGGGTACCTTCCTCAGTAAGTACATCATAACTGGTTCTTATATTCCGATAAATACCATGTTTGTGAGCTGTGAAAGTAATGTCATAATATTCAACAATATCAAAATAGCCTTCTTCGCTTATATAAATATCAACTACACACTTGTTGACTATAAAATCTTGAGCTGAAGCTTTCAGAAAAAAAAGCATCCCGAAAAGTAGCAGGAATAGTTTTTTATAGAAAAAATTAGAATCCTTATTTAAAGCTACAGTGCTATTCATAACTAATAGTCTAACAATCCAACTATCTAAAAATTTATTCAAAACTCACTTTCACATTTTCACGGCTTACTTGGTCGGTTTCAAAATAATCAAAGTGCTGATAGTTCAGCATGCCTGCGAAAAGCACTCCGGGGAAACTTTCGCCATAGGTGTTGTTTTCGCGCACGGTTCCATTATAATATCTTCGGCTGCGCTCTAGGTTCTCCTCTATCTCGTTGAGTTTTTGCTGCAAGTCCAAAAAATTAGGATTTGCCTTTAAATCTGGATAAGCTTCCCCCAATGCAAAAATACTTCGTAGGGTCTGCTGTAGTTGGTTTTCGGCTTTTATCTGTGCATTTATATCGTCTGATGGTACTGCCATAGCGGTATTACGTGCCTGAATTACACTTTCCAATGTATTTTTTTCATGAGCCGCATATCCCTTAACGGTTTCCACAAGATTTGGGATTAGATCATAACGGCGTTTAAGGGCGACATCTATATTACTCCACGCGTCTTTTACCATATTTCTGTTTTTCACAAAACGGTTATAGACTATAATGAGCAGGATAGCCACAACGGCAACAATGCCAATAACAAGTAAAATAATATTCATAATAGCGGTTATTTAAATTGCTTATTGCTTCAAGATGAAGTATCTAAGATACTATAAAGTTTTTGTTAATGGTTAATTGTTGTTCGTTATTTGGAATTTGTCATTTGTTGTTTGTTATTTGTTCTACTATGGAATTGTTCAAGTTTGAAATGGATAGTGAGCGCAATCTTTTGCCGCGGGATGGTATTGTAAATTACTTTGGGAAAATTTTTTCTGAAGAAGAAGCCAACCATTATTACAGCATACTTCTTAATACCATTGTCTGGAAAAACGATGAAGCCATCATCTTTGGAAGAAAAATTGTTACCAAACGTAAAGTAGCGTGGTACGGCGAGCGGGAATTTGAATACACTTATTCCAAGATCACCAAAAAGGCGCATATATGGACGCCGGAACTGCTTCATTTAAAAGAAAGAATTGAGGCCAAAAGCGGTGAAAGTTTTAATAGTTGCCTATTAAATCTTTACCATAGTGGTGATGAGAGTATGGCGTGGCACAGCGATGCCGAAAAAGACCTGAAAAGGAACGGCGCCATAGCCTCAGTAAGTTTTGGGGCAGAACGCAAGTTTGCATTTAAGCATAAGAAAACCAAGGAAACCGTTTCCCTATACCTAGAGCACGGCAGCCTATTGATTATGAAAGGTACTACGCAAACCCACTGGCTGCACCGCCTGCCACCTACAAAAAAAATACAATCGCCGAGGGTCAATCTTACTTTTAGAACGATTGTTTAATATCAAAGTATCTATTTTGGGCCTCGTATATAGATTCGTATCTTTAAAAAATAAATTCTATGAAATATCTATTAATAATCTGTTCTGTGATAATTTTTAGCTCCTGCAAGCCAGAAGAGAAAAAACGCACCGCTCAGCAAATTGTAGACAAAACAATTGCCAATGCCGGAGGCGAAAACTATGGGGTAGCCATGATAAATTTCACCTTCCGCAATACCAAATACAGCAGCAAGCGCCGAAATGGCCAATATGAATTTACCCGTACCATTACAGATTCGCTTGGCGAGACCTTGGACGTGCTTACTAACACTGGTTTTGAACGTTATGTGAATGCCAATAAGATTATTGTTCCCGACTCTACGGCTACCAAATATGCAAACTCGGTAAATTCCGTACATTATTTTGTACAGTTGCCCTACGGCCTAAACGACCCCGCAGTTAAAAAGGAACTTGTAGGCAACGCTGAAATAGATGGTGAAAAATATTATGAAATACAGGTAACTTTTGAAGAAGATAGCGGCGGAACAGACCACGAAGATGTTTATATGTATTGGATAAACCAGCAGAATTTCACTGTAGATTATTTCGCCTATAAATTCTACACTGGTGATGGCGGTATCCGTTTCCGCAAAGCCTATAATCCAAGAATGGTAAATGGCATCCGTTTTGTGGATTACGAAAATTACAAATTGGAGCCTTGGAAGACAGTCGATTTAAAAACCGTGGACTCTCTTTATTTGGATGGTAAACTAGAGCTACTCTCCGAGATTAAAACAGAAAATATTTCTGTGGAAATTTTAGAGAACAAGTAGTTTTTTAATTGATAAAAAACACTGCATTTGCCAAAAACAGTTTTCCATTTTGCCAAAAGGAACGGAACGTAACATCATCAACCATATAAACCACGCTACCCCTGCCCTTTTTCGCTTCCGCAAAAACGATGGAATTTTTTAATGCAGCCTTTGCCGTTTCCCCTGAAAAGCCTGAAACGCTTTCAGGTTCGTTTATATAACCCACATTATACCCATCATTTAAAAATTTATAGGAATCGCTACCTAACTTCAGACTATAGTAAGTTTCTCCATAACCAAATGCCAACGGGTGGGTATTGTCCAATTTCACTTTATAGATACTTCCGGTTATAAAATCTTTTGTGCTTTCCAGTTCGCGTTGGGCGTAAGGCACCAAATTGCCCAAGGATTCGGTTTCCTTTTCCTCCTTTTCACCACCATTCCTTTTAAGATCGAAACCATCTTTGCCTTCAAAAGCAGCTACTGCATTTCCAATTGCAATTATTCTTCCGCCCTTATTTATCCACTGTTCGAAAGATGTAAATGTGTCGTCGCTTAAAATACTTTTATAATTACCATCCGGAAAAATCAACACATCATAATCTGACCATTGAATATTTTCAATATCATCTGTATTTATTGAGGTAATTGGATATTTTAATTGGGTCTCAAAAAAATGCCAAAGCGCTCCGTAGCTTAAGGAAGAAGTGCCTTCCCCCTGTAGCATTGCTATTCTCTTATTTTTAATTAGATGTACATATTGTGACCCGAAATCGGTCAGGTTGTCTGCGAAACTCGTGGGTGAAGCATATAATTGCCGTCCCATTTCATTCGCTATCTCAATAAGGGTTGTATCAAAATCCGGATTGGTTTTATTGTCGCTACGTGTAATAATCAAACTACCACGACCAAAGGCATTTCCTCCAAAACTGAGTTCATTTTCTGAAAAGCGCACTTTTATGCCTTCCTTCAACAATGCCGAAAGAAATTCCGCATCTTGCAAACTGTTCCATTTGGCAATATAGCCTGCGGAATTTGGGGAAGAGACGTTTAAAATATTAGCGTTGGGCAAAGAGCCTTTTGCGGAAACCAAAGTTGTGCTTGCTATAGCATCAAGCCCGTAAGCATAGGGCAAACTCCAAGCAGTAATGTCATAAGTAATAGGTGTAGATAAAGCTGCATTGGGCTCAAAAAGCACCTGCACCATCTTGCCTTTTGGCTGGTTTGTACTTACAACCAACGCGTCTTTAGCATCTATCGTCCCATTTTTGTTGTTGTTATAACTATAGCCCTTTACGGCACCTCCCGTAGCATAACCATATTTTATTTCGTGCTTGTCCAATAATGCCGCTAGTGCTTGTAAATTATCGGGATTGCCTTTCAGAATAAAGCTTTTGTATTTTAAATTATCATTTTGAAAAAATTTCTTAAACTCAGAATTGAGTGAAGTTGCCTGTTGCGACGCTACCTCAATAGTTGATAGCCCTGCAGTAGTATGGTGCGCCACACGATCTACAAGGGTAAGTTCAATTTCGTTATCGTTGATAATACCCAAACCCGCCATTCCATGGCCTGCCTGTTCGTAAGTCATCCCGATAGCACCCATAAATAAAGGATAAGTATCGCCATAGCTGGGGTAAAGTAAATCGAAACTCTCACGGGTAAAGAAAAGCCAGCCGATTTCATCAAAATATTTGGCGTTGTTCTTTCCTATTCTCGTTTGAAAATCACGCTGCCAAGGTGTGATTATTTCATGAAAAGGTTCCGCTGCTGGCGCAAAATAATAGGGGTTATTAATAAACTGTTCGTGAAAATCTACATGTATCTGTGGCATCCATTGATTGTAGATTTTTAGACGCTGTTGCGTTTCCACTTGGCTCGCCCACATCCAGTCGCGATTAAGATCAAATAGATAATGGTTTGGCCTTCCGCCCGGCCATGGCTCGTTATGTTCTACGGCATCGCGTGAGGAATTGTAGGGCGAAGCTTTTACTTGGTTGTACCAATTAACATACCTATCGCGCCCGTCAGGATTCACGTTTGGATCCATAATTACTACTACATTCTCAAGCCAATCAGCATGTTCGGTTATAAGTTTGTAAACCGTATTCATAGCAGCTTCGCTACTACTGGCCTCGTTGCCGTGAACATTGTAGCTGAGCCAAACAATAGCCTTTTCAGGAGAAGAAGTGCCCTTTAAAACGCCGATATTCTTTAAATTATCGGTACGTATCTGTTCCAGATTTGCAATATTTGCTTCGGAAGAAATAACCGCATAGGTTAGCCTTCTGCGCTCATTGGTCTTTCCATAATCGAAATATTTTACCATTGGGCTGTTTGCCGCAACGTGTTCAAAATAGGAAACAACATCGGCATGGCGGGAAAACTGGGTGCCTATCTCATAACCTAAAAACTCTGAAGGTGATTTCAGTTGGGCAAAAATAAATAGGGGAAAAACAAATAGTAAATAAGTAATATAACGCGTCATGTTGCGGGTTTTAAAAAGTGGCCTAAAACTACTAAAGTTTTACCAAATTCCTGATTGGGAATTCTGAATTATGAATTATACTGTATTTTTGTTTGAATCTTTCTAAAATTACTATGCCAACCCATTCCATTCCGTATAAAAGCACAGGTTATTTTTCAAAATTGATATGCGATTATCTCGCTGAAGATGAAAGCATAAAACCCTTTTACAATCGCTTTCCAAACTTGGAGAATTTTAAGCATCAGCTTACGGAGAAACAGAGAAATTTCACGGATGAAAAAAGGCATTTGCTTTCGAAACGGATCATGTTTCAGTATGGCGATAATTCACTTTCACAATCTACTTTGAGCAATATAGATTTATTAAGGGAGCACACTACGTTTACAATAACTACCGGACATCAACTCAATCTTTTTACTGGGCCCTTATATTTTCTTTATAAAATATTTTCGGCAATAAACCTTGCTGAACAACTTAATAAAACATATCCCAATAACCATTTTGTACCTGTTTATTGGATGGCGACGGAAGACCACGATTTTGAAGAAATAAATTATTTCAATCTCTTCGGAAAAAAAGTGAAATGGAACAGAAAGTCTTCTGGAGCAGTAGGTGAACTTTCAACCGAAGGTTTGAAAGAAGTGAAACAACAATTGAAAAAGGAATTTGGCGAAAGTGAAAACGCTAAAAAGTTGATTTCTTATTTTTCCGATGCCTACACCAATCACGAAAATCTTGCTGATGCCACGCGGTTTTTGGCCAATTGCCTGTTTTATCATCACGGTTTGGTGATTGTGGATGGCAATGATGCCGAATTAAAAAAATGCTTTATTCCCTATGCCGAAAAGGAACTGACCGAAAACCTCAGCTTTAAAAAAGTTTCAGAAACAACTGAAAAATTAACTGATTTAGGCTTTTCAGAACAAGTACATCCTCGCGAAATAAATTTATTTTATTTGAAAGAAAATCTTCGGGAGCGTATCATTGAAAAAGACGGAAAGTTTTTTGTAAATGAAACCAATATCTCTTTTTCAAAAGAAGAAATTTTACATGAGTTGCACGAAAATCCAGAGCGTTTTTCACCAAATGCTCTACTGCGTCCGTTATACCAAGAAGTCATTTTACCCAACCTTTGTTATATTGGCGGTGGTGGCGAGCTTGCCTATTGGTTTCAATTAAAGGATTATTTCAACAAAGTGGAAGTGCCCTTCCCTATTCTTCTACTTCGCAATTCCATGCTTTTGGTCCCGAAAATGCTTTCAGAAAAATTGCAGAAACTGCATGTTTCTATAGAAGATTTGTTTCTTCCGCAGCACGAATTAGCTACAAAACACATGAAGAAAATTTCAAAAATAGATATCGATTTTTCTTCACAAAAAGAATTTCTAAAGCAACAGTTTGCCGATTTATACGAAATGGCAAAACAAACCGATGCTTCCTTTTTGGGAGCTGTTGGCGCACAAGAAAAGAAACAGTTAAACGGCCTGGATAATCTTGAAAAGCGCTTGCTTAAAGCACAAAAAAGAAACCTTTCTGATGAACTGGACCGTCTAAAAAATGTTCAAAATCAATTATTCCCAAACCAAAGTTTGCAGGAACGGCAGCTTAATTTTTCAGAGTTTTATTTGGAATATGGGGAAGAATTGCTGGACGCTTTGAAAGAAAACCTAAATCCCCTAGATTCTAGTTTCACTATTTTAGAGGTATAATTATTCTGTTGAAAACCCTTAAAAAAATTCTATACAACCATTTAACCAACTTATATATTTAAAGTATTTTTGCCTATGCAAAACAACGTCCTCATTTTAGATTTTGGTTCGCAGTACACCCAATTGATCGCGAGACGCGTGCGGGAACTGAACATTTACTGCGAAATTCACCCTTACCATCACATTCCGGAAAGCCTTGACCCGTTTAAGGCCGTAATACTTTCGGGCAGTCCGTTTTCCGTTCGTGCGGAAGATGCGCCCCACCCCGATCTTTCACAGATTCGCGGTCATAAACCACTTTTGGCTGTGTGTTATGGAGCGCAGTATTTGGCGCATTTTAACGGTGGAAGTGTGGAACCCTCAAACATTCGCGAATACGGAAGGGCAAAGCTATCTATGATAAAATCTGGCGAGGATTTCTTTAAGGATATTCCAGAAAACACAAACGTGTGGATGAGCCACAGCGATACTATTGCGCAACTCCCCGAAAACGGAGTGCGTTTGGCAAGTACCGTAGATGTTTTGAACGCGGCTTACCGAATTGAAGACGAGGAAACATACGCAATCCAATTTCACCCAGAAGTTTATCATACAACCCATGGCAAGCAATTGCTTGAAAATTTTCTTGTAAATATCGCGGGCGTCGAACAATCATGGACCCCGGCTGCTTTTGTGGAAACAACTGTTGAAACTCTAAAAGAACAGATTGGCGAAGGAAAAGTAGTACTTGGTTTGAGTGGTGGCGTAGATTCTACGGTTGCTGCAATTCTTCTGAACAAAGCCATTGGCAAAAACCTTTTTTGCATTTTTGTGAATAATGGTTTGCTCCGTAAAGACGAATTTGAAAACGTGCTCCACCAATATAAGGATATGGGGCTGAACGTAAAAGGTGTGGATGCTTCGGAACGCTTTTTGGAAGCTTTGAGAAACGAGAGCGACCCAGAAAGAAAACGCAAAGCCATCGGCAACGCATTCATCGAGGTTTTTGATGACGAAGCCCACAAATTAACAGGCGTTGACTGGTTGGCGCAAGGAACGATTTATCCAGATGTTATTGAAAGCGTTTCGGTAAATGGCCCTTCGGTTACCATAAAAAGTCACCACAATGTGGGCGGCTTGCCAGATTTTATGAAACTGAAAATTGTGGAGCCTCTACGAATGCTTTTCAAGGATGAAGTGCGACGCGTGGGAAAAGAAATGGGCATAGACCCAGAATTATTGGGTAGGCACCCTTTCCCGGGACCAGGTTTGGCTATCCGGATTTTGGGCGATATTACAGCGGAAAAAGTTCGTATCTTACAAGAGGTTGATGCGATATTTATAAATGGATTAAAGAAGTGGGATCTTTATGATAAAGTGTGGCAGGCCGGAGCAATCCTATTGCCAGTAAACAGTGTGGGGGTTATGGGTGACGAAAGAACCTACGAAAAAGTAGTTGCTTTACGCGCCGTAGAATCCACCGATGGAATGACCGCAGATTGGGTAAATCTTCCCTATGAATTTTTGCAGGAAGTGAGCAACCATATAATAAACCGCGTTAAAGGCGTTAATAGAGTAGTCTATGACATTAGCTCTAAACCGCCCGCGACCATCGAGTGGGAATAACAAAATGAAATCGAGACTATGTTTGGCAAATCTAAAAAATTGATTATCTCTATGTTGAAGTGTTTAATATACGTTTCGGTGACCTTCCTTTTTATGGTTAGTTGTGGTTCTGCTGCCCAGCAACAATACAAAAGCCACGCGGTTCAAAAAGGAGAAACGGTTTACAGCATTGCAAAAAAATATGATATTTCTGAAGAAACCATTTACAACCTCAACCCAGACTCCAGAAATGAATTAAAGGTGAATAGTGTGCTCATTATTCCCTCAAGCAGTGTGATAAGCGCGGGAACAAATAATAACAACTACCGCGATCATCGGGTGAAAAAGAAAGAAACGCTCTACGGAATAGCGCAACTTTACAACGTGAGCGTTGACGATATTAAAAAACTTAATAAAGAGTTATATTCCCGCGGACTCAGAAAAGGGGAGCGATTGTTGATTCCTGCAGCCCCCAATAATACTGAAAATACTAATACAAATACTGGAAATACTCTCCCCGGCACCCAAAAATATACCATAAAAGCAAAGGAAACAAAGTTTGGTATTGCCAGAAAATTTGGCATTTCCATTGCCGAATTGGAAGATTTGAACCCAGCTTTGGGGGAAAATCTTAAAATAGGTGAAACCCTTATCGTTCCCGATAAAACAGTAATCGAAAATGCTGAAATTGACGACGAGAATTTTCAGTATTACGAAGTGAAACCAAAAGAAGGCTTTTTTAGACTTAAAGTAAAATTTGGGCTTTCCGAAGAAGAAATAATAGCGCTTAACCCATATGCAAAAGATGGTTTGAAAGATGGCATGATTCTTAAATTGCCAAAAGAAGAAACCTCAATTTCGCAGGAAAATATTTCGGTCATCGATCTAGAAAAAAGGATTGAAAATAAAAAAATGAAAACGGTAGCATTGATGCTCCCTTTTCGCTTAATGCGAAATGTAGATGACTCTATCAGCAATGACCAAGACTTGTTGAAAAGAGACCCAACCCTCCGGGTAGCTTTGGATTTTTACAGTGGCGCATTGATGGCCGCTGAATTCGCAAAGGATAACGGCATTTCCGTTACTCTAAATGTATATGACACCGAAAAGAGCGATAGCAAAGTGGCTTCCATTATTTCAAGAAATGAGTTTAAAAATGTAGATGCCGTAATTGGCCCGCTTCTTCAAAAAAATGTGGAAAAGGCTTCAAATATGCTGAAAGATGAAAAAATTCCAGTTTTTTCACCTTTGAGCAACAGGGAAATGGCAATGAACGACAATCTTTTTCAGACGCTTCCCACCGATGCCGTGCTTCAAAAAACAATGATTCATTATCTAAAAGAACACAGTGCAGGGAAAAATATCTTTATTATTTCAGATAGTAAAAGAGTGAAGCAAAAAGAAATGATTCAAACTGCAATTCCAACAGCAAAAACGGTATCGCCCAGAGGCGGCGGATACATTCAAGCAAGTGACATAACAGCGGTAGCTTCTGAGGGGATGGAAAATTGGGTAATTCTTGAATCTGAAAACCCAATACTGGTAAGTAGTGCCGTAAATGTACTTTCCGCAATGCCCAATAATTATAAAATGCGTTTATTCACTTTGAACAAAAATGAAGCATATGAATGGCACGAGGTTTCCAGTATGCGATTGGCAAAACTGAACTTCACTTTCCCATCCGTAAACAAAAATATTAATCCCGAAGACCGTATCCCTTTCTTAATAAGTTACAAAAACAAATACGGCGTACTTCCTAACAGATATGCCATTCGCGGTTTTGATGTAACCTATGATGTACTGCTACGATTAGCTGCAGAAAAAGATATTTATGACGCTATTATGCCCGAAGGCGAAACGGTTTATATTGAAAATAAATTTCGATATGAAAAATCGAAAACCGAGGGCTACTGTAATCAAGCGGCATATATCTTAAAGTATAATGCCGACCTAAAATTTGAAGTAGTAGAATGAGTACGGCCAAAGTAACATATCTTGGAAACCTTCGCGCTGAAAATGAGCATTTAAAATCGGGCAATAAATTCATTACCGACGCCCCTACTGACAACAATGGAAAAGGTGAAGCTTTTTCGCCTACAGATACTGTGGCAACGGGACTTGCAAACTGCATGATTACGGTTATGGGCATTAAAGCACGCGATTTGCAAGTAAATATGGATGGCACCACTGCAATAGTTACCAAAACAATGGCTGCCGATCCTCGCCGTATTTCAAAAATTGAAGTAATTCTGGATTTTCCAGCGGGCATAGAGGAAAATGCACGAAAAATACTTGAAAATACGGCTAGAACCTGCCCAGTGCTTTATAGTCTTCATCCCAATATTGAAAAAGTAATTACTTTTAATTGGCACTAAAAGATTCTCTGCTGTCCGTTAGAACGCAATGGAGAACTTTTTTTAGGTATTGTTTTTGATATTCCATACATATGAAACTACTCATAATCTCCATATTTTTCTTTCTTTTTGTTCCACAGCTTAATACCGAAAAAATCTTGTGGAATGAAAATCAAAAACTCAGTTGGAATGACTTCCGCGGAAAGCCAATTCCCAGCGCAAGTTTTGTGGCAAGCACCAATACTGGTATCAGTTTTCAATACTCATATTCTATAAAAAACGGAGATGTAAATGTGGAATATTCCGTGGATAGTTTTTTTAGCCCAGAAGGTTCGTGGTACATACCACAAAGAGTAAATTCTCATATTTTAAGGCATGAACAGGCCCATTTTGATATTTCGGAACTGCACGCCCGCATGCTTCGAAAGAATCTTCACGAAAAAAAATTTACTAAAAGAATTAAGTCTGAAATAGAAGATATTTACAAGCAGGTGGAGCAGAAAAGACGTGCGATGCAGACTAAATTTGATGCTGAGAGCGATCATTCCCGCAATGAAGAGAAAGAAATTTTCTGGCAAAAATATATTGCCCAACAATTAGCTGCATACGATGCTTGGAAATAAGCCCGACCCTAACCACTTGGAAGAATTGGCAAACTACAAAATGCCCTTCGGCAAGTACGAAGGCTATTACCTTGCAAATATTCCCGAATATTACTTTGTATGGTTTAAACAAAAAGGTTTCCCTGAGGGAAAACTTGGCAGAATGATGGCTGAAATGTATGAACTGAAATTGAACGGTTTGGAAGGATTGGTGCAAAAATTGATAAAAAAATGAAGAAGCTTTTCAGCTACATTTGGCCCACTACACGGCGCTTTTCTTCAACAATTAATGGAACTTTGGAAATTACTTACGTGAACGGTAAAAAGGTTTTGGATACCGAAAATGCAAACTACTCCTACGGTTCGCTTCAAAAAATATTGGAAATTGGACTGACCAAAATTGATTTAAATACAGTAGAAAATATTTTACTTTTGGGAATGGGCGGCGGAAGTATCATTCAATCGCTTCGTGAAACATTTGATTACCACAAAAATATAACTGCTGTTGAAATTGATCCCGAAATTATAAGACTTGCAAAAGAAGAATTTGGAATATCTGCTTCCAAAAACCTCCAAATTACAGAAGACGATGCGTTTCATTATGTAAAAACCTGTAGGGAAAAATTTCAATTGATAATTATAGACCTATTTATAGACACCGAGGTACCTCACATCTTTTATGGAACAGAATTTTGTAAAAATGTTTCAAAAATACTCTGTAAAAGCGGTTGGTTAATTTTTAATATCGGGGTAAACTTGAAAAACGAGTCGGAAACCGCTGAAAAAATTATCTCCAATTTTGGGAGCGATTTTGAGCTTCAAGTTTATAAAAAAATAAACGGAACCAATACACTACTTATCGGTCAAAAACAGCAAGCTCAGCAGTTTGATTTGTAGAGGCCACATTTTAAACTTTATCCCTTTCCTTTCCATAATAAAAATGTACCTTTGCATCCCGTATAGTTATTTCAGCAAAGGTATTCATGAGCACTACAAAATACATCTTCGTTACGGGCGGGGTTTCATCATCTTTAGGAAAAGGAATTATCGCGGCATCGCTAGCTAAGTTACTGCAAGCCAGAGGCTACCGTGTGACCATCCAAAAATTGGATCCATACATAAACGTGGATCCTGGAACGCTGAATCCATACGAACACGGCGAGTGCTACGTAACCGATGATGGCGCCGAAACCGATCTTGATTTGGGCCACTATGAGCGTTTTTTGAATGTAAATACTTCACAAGCAAATAACGTTACTACGGGTCGTATTTATCAAAGCGTAATCGAAAAAGAACGTCGCGGTGAATTTTTAGGTAAAACCGTTCAGGTTATTCCACACATTACCAATGAAATTAAGGAACGTGTACAACTGCTAGGAAACACGGGCGATTATGACATAATAATTACCGAAATAGGCGGTACCGTGGGCGATATTGAATCATTGCCGTACATTGAAGCGGTGCGTCAAATGAAGTGGGAAATGGGTGATGACAATGCACTTGTTATTCACTTAACGCTTGTGCCCTACCTTTCCGCTGCAGGCGAATTAAAAACAAAACCAACCCAACACTCCGTAAAAACTTTGATGGAAAGTGGAATTCGTGCAGACATTTTGGTATGCAGAACCGAGCACGAACTTTCAAGTGATTTACGAAGAAAGTTGGCGCTTTTCTGTAATGTGAAGGAAGAGGCGGTTATCCAATCTATTGACGCCTCCACTATTTATGATGTGCCAAATATGATGCTAGAAGAAGGTTTGGACACGGTTACCCTTCAGAAATTAAATTTGAAAGATTCAAAAAAGCCAGATTTAAAACAATGGAATAAATTTCTGCAAAGACACAAAAACCCAAAGGGCGAAGTTCATATTGGCCTTATTGGAAAATACGTAGAATTACAGGATAGCTACAAATCAATTTTGGAAGCCTTCATTCATGCAGGTGCTGAGAACGAAGTAAAAGTTAAGGTAGAATATATCCATTCTGAACATATAAATGCAAAAACTATTGGCAAGAAACTTTCCAAACTTGATGGAATTTTAGTAGCGCCCGGTTTTGGCGAACGCGGAGTTGAGGGTAAAGTTGCAGCCGTAAAGTATGCTCGTGAAAACAACCTGCCCTTTTTGGGAATTTGTTTGGGAATGCAAATGGCTGTTATTGAATTTGCCAGAAATGTGCTAAACCTGAAAGATGCCAACAGTACCGAAATGGATTCGCAAACCAAAAATCCGGTAATCAGCATTATGGAAGATCAGAAAAACATTACCAACATGGGCGGCACCATGCGTTTAGGAGCTTGGAAGTGTGATCTTAAAAAAGGAAGTATTGTCAGCAAGGTTTACAAATCAAAAACCATAGAGGAACGCCACCGCCACAGATATGAATTCAATAACAAATATCGTGAGCAGTTTGAAACAGCAGGACTAGTTCCTACTGGAATAAATCCCGATACTGGATTGGTAGAGATTGTTGAAATTCCAGAACATCCGTGGTTTGTTGGTGTACAATATCACCCAGAGTACAAAAGTACGGTTGCTAATCCACATCCACTTTTTGTGGCTTTTGTAAAGGCAGTTCACCAACACGCTTCAAAAAAGAAATAAGACAATTTGACGCAATAAAAGAAAAGGCGGGATTATTGCCCTGCCAAAAAGCATTAACGTTAATATGCTTTTGATTGATTTCAAAAGAAGAAATAAAAGATGGAACAAAAAAAATTCGACCTTAACTCACTCATAGGCTTTTTATTAATCGGTGGAATCCTAATCTGGATGCTTTACCTCAACAAACCCACCGAGGAAGAAATTCAGGCAGAAAAAGCCAAAACCGAAGCCGCTGCCAAACAAGATGTTGAAGCCTCAAAAACCAAAGAGGAAGTTACCCTTGCGCAAGCTACATCAGACTCTATGACTGTTAAGGGCGACTCCCTAGCTTTTGAGCAATTAAAAAACAAACTAGGCTCCTTTGCATATTCTGAAACACTTCCTTCTGCAACGGAAGGTACAACCGTTTTGGAAAATGATGTGCTTTATTTGGAAGTGAGCAATAAAGGTGGATACATTACGGAAGCACTTCTTAAGAATTTCACGAAATATGATTCGGTTCCCGTTTATTTGATCAAAGATGGAACAGCTTCCTTAAATCTTCAATTTACTTCGGAAAACCGAACGCTAAACTCACAAGAGCTCTATTTTGAACCTACATTGAGCAAAAATGGAGAAGACCAAGTGCTCTCTATGAAGCTCAAAACTTCAGAAAATGGTTTTATTGAATACCGCTACACCTTGCATCCGGGCGAATATATGATGGACTTCAGCATCAATAGCCAAGGATTGGATGGTATTATCAATACTTCGCAGCCTATGTATTTGGATTGGCAGTTGAAGGGGTATCGTCACGCCAAAAGTATTTCATACGAAAACCGCTATTCGCGCTTAACGTATGAATACGATGACGAAAAACATTCAAAACTTTCTCCTTCAGGCGAAGATGATGAATTGGAGAAGGACGTTACTTGGATGAACTTCCGCCAACACTTCTTTAGCTCTATGCTACTTACCGACACTCCATTTAAAGAAGTGAAATTGACCTCGGTTGATTTGGTAAAGAATGAAGAAGTAGATACCACGTTTACAAAACAATACGGTGCAAAAATGCTTTTGGAGCCAAAAAATGGTGCCTTGTCTTATGACATGAATATGTACTACGGCCCATCGGACTATCAGATTTTTAAAAAATACGGCCGTAATCTGGATGAAGCCATGCCTCTGGGTTGGGGTATTTTTGGTGTGATAAACAAATATATTATCATACCGTTATTCGGCTTTTTGAGCGATTTCCTTCCTGCGGGAATTGCTATTATTGTTTTGACTATTCTTATAAAACTTTTGCTTTCGCCAGTGCAGTACAAACAGTATTTGGCACAGGCAAAGATGAAGGTGTTGAAACCAGAGCTTGACGAAATAAAAGAAAAATACAAAGGCAATAGCTTAAAAATACAACAGGAAACCATGAAGCTGCAAAACTCTGCTGGGGCCAGTCCGCTAAAGGGTTGCTTGCCAGCTTTGCTGCAAATTCCGGTATTTTATGCGCTGTTTACGTTTTTCCCATCGGCTTTTGATTTAAGGCAAAAAAGTTTCCTTTGGGCAGATGACCTTTCAAGTTATGATACCATTGCAGAACTGCCGTTCCATATTCCATTTTATGGAGATCACGTGAGCCTCTTCCCTATTTTGGCATCCATCGCCATCTTTGTTTATATGATGATGACAATGGGCCAGAATATGCAACAACAGCAACAGCCCGGTATGCCAAACATGAAATTCCTAATGTACCTCTCTCCCCTGTTTATGTTGGTATTCTTCAACAACTATGCGAGTGGACTATCACTGTATTATTTTGTTTCAAACCTCATTACCATTGGTATTATGCTTGTGATAAAAAACTTCATTATAGATGAAGACAAAGTACACGCTAAGATTCAGGTGAAAAAAGCCACGCCAAAGAAACAGAACAAATTTCAGCGAAAAATGGCCGAGATGATGGAACAGGCAGAACAACAGAAAAAAGCCGGAAAGCGTTAGTTTTCAAAAATTAGATTTAAAACGTTTTAAAAAATAGATTTTAAATTTAAACGTTTGCTTTTTAAGTAAATGAACAATGAAAAAAACTGTTTTAATTTCTTTCTTCGCAATAATGCTCTGCTCCCATTCTGCTTTTTCACAAAGTGAGATTAACCAAATGGATGCACAGGGAAAGCGCCACGGTGTTTGGAAAAAAACCTTTGAAGGAACTGATCAGCTTCGTTATGAAGGAACCTTTGACCACGGAAAGGAAGTGGGTGAATTCAAATTTTACTGTGAAGATTGCAAAAACCAGCCAATGGTCATTAAAAATTTCACAGGAAAAGACAATATTGCCGATGTGAAATATTTCACCGTAAAAGGAAAGTTGGTGAGCGAAGGAAAAATGCAGGATAAAGACCGGATAGGCGAGTGGATTTATTATCACGAAAAATCTAAAAATATCATGACCCGTGAACAATACGTCAACGGCAAACTTGACGGAAAGGTTACTACCTACTATCCTAACGGAAAAATCACCCAAGAAACCACCTATAAAAAGGGGATTAAGGAAGGAGAGGATAATTATTATTCACCCGACGGAATTCTTTTGAAAAAACTGCTTTACATAAACGATCAGCTCCAAGGTCCTGCCACATATTATGATGCTTATGGCAATGTAATAATTGAAGGTTTTTATAAAGAAGGGAAAAAGCACGGCCTTTGGAAATACTATAAAAATGGCACTATAGTTTTGGAAGAAACATATCCTAAAAAAGACAAATAAGCCTTTTCGGGTAAGTTATCAAACAATCTCCCGACAATTATATTCACAAAGTCTTTTATCTTTGTACACATAAATTTTTATGAAAAAACGAGTAGTAGTCGGTCTTAGCGGAGGCGTTGATTCCAGCGTTGCAGCCTATCTTTTAAAAGAACAGGGCTATGAAGTCATTGGGCTATTTATGAAAAATTGGCACGATGACTCTGTAACTATTTCTGACGAATGCCCTTGGCTCGAGGACAGTAACGACGCCATGCTCGTGGCAGAAAAATTGGGTATTCCCTTTCAAACGGTAGATTTAAGCGAACAATACAAAGAACGCATCGTAGACTATATGTTCCGAGAGTACCAAATGGGACGTACCCCAAACCCAGACGTGCTTTGCAACCGTGAGATAAAATTTGACGTATTTATGAAAATTGCCCTCGGACTTGGAGCTGATTTTGTTGCTACAGGTCACTATTGCCGCAAAGGCATAGTTGAAAAGGACGGCGAGGAAATATATCAATTGCTTTCAGGGAAGGATCCAAATAAGGATCAATCCTACTTTCTGTGCCAGCTTTCACAAGAACAACTTTCAAAAACACTATTCCCTATTGGTGAATTGTTAAAACCAGAAGTGAGAAAAATTGCTTCGGAACAAAATTTAATTACCGCTGAAAAACGTGACTCCCAAGGCCTGTGCTTTATCGGAAAAGTAAGGCTACCGGAATTTCTTCAACAGAAATTGGCTCCAAAAGATGGCATTATCGTGGAGGTGCCTTCAGATTTAGAGGAATACAAATTGAAAACTCCTAATTTTACTTCCGAAGAAGAAGAACTGCAACATCTTGCCTCAAAACATACCTATTCTTTGTCTGATGGTAAAAAGATTGGTATGCACCATGGTGCGCATTATTTTACCAAGGGACAACGCAAAGGACTGGCCGTAGGCGGAACCAAAGAACCCCTTTTTGTTATAGATACCGATGTGGAAGAAAACGTAATTTATACCGGTCAAGGCAAAGGCCATCCAGGTTTGTACCGTCGCGGACTTTTTGTTAAAAAAGAAGAAATCCACTGGATACGCGAAGACCTAAAACTTTCCGAAAACCAAAAAATGGAAGTTATGGCGCGCATCCGTTATAGACAGCCTTTGGAAAAAGCCACTATACATTCCACAGTTTCGGGACTTTATGTTATATTTGAAAAACCGCAATCCGCTATCACCGAAGGCCAATTTGTTGCTTGGTATGACGGTTCCGAATTATTGGGGAGCGGTGTAATCTCTTAAAAAATTATTATGATGAAAAAATTATCCCTATTGGTCTTGTTTTTTGTTTCCACGCTTAGTTTTGGACAAATAGAAGACGCACTTGTTTTTTTGGAAGCTAAGGATCCTACCGTTGTGGCAGCGGCTTTAGCAGACCCGTCAACCATCTTATCACAAGCGGCTCTTGATAGAAAAACCGCTCAAGGCACCCCTATCGATGATCGAGATGTACCTTTAAACGAAACCCAGAAAGCTGCCATTGAAGCTGCTACAGGCATTACAGTTTATGCAAAATCAAAATGGATGAATGCTGTTTATGTTCGTGGAACGGAAACCAATATCAACAACCTTTTAAATCTGAATTTCGTTACAGCAGTGGAATTTATGGACAAAAGTCTAAACAGACCATTTGGAACACCTATTGCCAAAGACAAGTTTGAAATTGAAAACCAAGAAAGGGTGATTTATAATTATGGTGATGCTACAAACCAAACAACCATGCTAAATGTTGATTACCTACACGAAAATGATTATACCGGAGAAGATATTATAGTTGCATTTATGGACAATGGCTATCCAGGTGTATTGAGCAATCCTGCATATGCTACACTGCGCAGTGAGGGCAGGCTATTGGGCTATTATGACTTTGTGGATAGAGTAACAAATCCAAATGGGACAGGAAGCCACGGGGCTTCAACCTTCAGCGATGCAGCAGGCTTCCTCGATGGAGATTTCGTAGGTACTGCTCCAGACGCTTCCTATTATTTATTTGTAACCGAAGA
>CETR01029170.1_pt1 | contig 39721 bp, 41 predicted proteins | sample 531281 | NCBI WGS metagenome assembly CETR01 (sample SAMEA2622568, study PRJEB7988) | marine metagenome | biome: marine biome (ENVO:00000447); feature: mesopelagic zone (ENVO:00000213); material: "saline water (ENVO:00002010), including plankton (ENVO:xxxxxxxx)" | depth 696 m
CATTCGCTAGAATAGTCCACCGGACTATTCTTTAACGCTCTGCCCTAAATTTCACGATACCTTCTTGTAGGCCGTTTCCAAAATTGGAACTAAGAATAGTATTCTTTAGTTTCCTTTTGGTCAGTATAGCAAGGGTATCCCGTTAAAAATTTCTGAAGCCTTGGAAGAAATTTAGGGATGCGCTTGCGGTTTTTGCGATAGCAAAAAATACCTATCCAAAAGGCGTCCTTTCTTTTGGTTCGTTTTCTTTAGACGAGTAAAGAAAATGAACGGAACACCCTATAGAACCTCTAATCACTCAAACACAAAGGGTTTACTCTACTCTCAAATCCTTTTATAGAAATATGCTCGATCAAGAAACTAAGAATATCACCTCATGTATACCATTGGCAAAAATCACTTTAAAAAATTAAACACATCACCCCGTGCGGGATGCCGACCATTTTGGCCTATAGGATGTAGGGGAAAAAGGGATGCGAAGCTTTATAGAGAAGAATGCGACTTTGAAAATGTTAGTTGAGGATTGTAAAATGCCCGAATACAAAAAGGGACATGAGGGCTCAACTTATCGGATTGGGGTACTGGTATACCTACGTACAATAAGCGGCACACTCACGTCCCCGGGGCCGTGAGCATCCAAACTTATCCTCTCGTACGTTTAAAATTACCAGTTTTTCAATCCGAGATTCAAAGCGAATGCTTCTAATATGTTATGCTAAGAAGTTTCGCAAATATATAACTCTGAAGTAAATATAAACAATTATTTCAAAATGCGGTCTGCAAACCGCACTTATTCGTATTCCAACTCTTTCTTTTGTTTTAAATGGAATATAATAAAGCTATATACTCCCTTATCAAACAGCTGTTTTTAGAATCAGGCCTTTCGAAAAGAAGGTTTGCTAAAAATCATTTTATAGAAGATAGCACTCTTAGAGACATCTTAAATAAATCAGACTATCAAATTTCCTTGATAACGATTTATCGTATTTGCGAAGGACAAAATATGACTCCAGCAGATTTTTTTAAAAAAGTGCAAGATTTACACCCAGATGCAAAATTGAATTAATAGGATTAGTTAGTTCTCTCTATTGCATTTATGCTTTCCATTCCGCAACACCAATATTTATGATGACGTTTAAGGAAATAGATGAGCGGATTAACCATTATCAAGAGGAATTAGAATGGAGTGTAATGATATTAAAGAATTCAATAAAAGATGAAGAATACAATAAAAAACTCGATGTCATTGGAATATTAGGATATGAAATAGCTAGAGTTGAGTTTTTTAGCTTTGTTACAGCAACTTATATAGACTTGCTTTGTACATATCGAAACCTTAGGCGCTCAAAAACGGATTGGGAAAAATTCTATAATTTGAGAATTGCTTACCTCACGATCTATGAAACTATTAATACCTATTATAAATTTAAAGGTGAAATATATAAGTCTGTGAGTAAGGAAAACAAGAAAATTTATAAGAGATTTTTCGAAATGCTGAACGACGAATTATATGAATTTAAGCAAGAATTTCAATATGATATAATAATGCCAAAAATTAGGAATAAGTCTTCTGCACATTATGATAGAAACTTTCTAGAATATTACTCTAGCTTTGAGATAATGAAAAAGGACGAATCAAAAGATATTATAAGGAGTTTCTTATATTTTTTAAATCCCCTACATTATTTTTCTTTTAGCTTGATAGAAGGAAAAGTAGATAAATTCTTATTTCTAAATAGTTGGTTATCGTAAGAAATTTTATCTAAAAAATACTTAAAACATTGTTTAACCGCTAAATAAAAAGCTTTTAATACCCATTCGGGCATAAATGCTTCCAGTTTAAAGAACATGCTTTTAAAAATTCTTCTGTGAAATAAGAAAAGATTTTTTCATTTATACGTTATAATGATTCAGTATACCACACATAATTTTAACAGACCAATCGCTTGGAATATCAAAAGAGAACCAATTTATAGAATTCTCGATGATGTAAAATGGATGGATAACTTCTTTGAAACAGGTGAATTGATGCTAAGCTGTTTTCAGAATTTTAAAAATTATAAAGATGAAATGCAGGGTGATAGTGAGGAAGGACATGGAGTCCTTGGTAATACAGATGACAAAGGAAACGTTAGTGCCTACATTTATGATTCCGGTTCGAACGCATTTGTAATGTCTACAACTGCAATTTTATCTGAAGAAGTTATTAAAGATTTTAAAGGTAAATGCGCGATCAAAATTAATCACCCCACATATTTTGCTTTGGAAGTCGCTAAGAAACTACCTTTTATATCAAGTGGGCTTGAAGGACATTGCGATTATATAGATAGCAGAGTTTATTTTTTAGATTCAGAAAATGAAAACAAACAAAGCTTTGAAAAGTTAGATTTTAATAATGATATTAATTCGATTGAGCTATTTAAAGAAATGACGAATGGAAGAGAATTATTTATAAAGGATTCTAAGTATATTCATCAAAACGAATATCGTTTAATCTGGTTTTCAATAAAAGATGTTTCTGCATCAGCTTTTATAAAATGTCCTGAAGCAATAGCCTTTTGCGAACCGATTATTTTTTAATCAATAATTCTTAATTAAGAGAACGTAATCCCTAAAAATAGCTATATTTGGGGAATACAATCCCTAAATAATGATTAATCGCGATTTAGAACTTAAGATTGAAAAGCGTTTTGGCTCAGGCAAGGTAATTTTATTAATTGGCCCAAGACAGGTAGGAAAAACTACACTTTTTAATAAGTTGCTTAAAGATAAAGACTATCTTTTTTTAAACGGAGACGATCCCACGGTACGTAAAATTCTTACCAGTCCTAACTTAGAACAACTCAAAAATATCATTGGCAACTATAAACTGGTCTTTATTGATGAAGCCCAGCGCATTGAGCATATAGGACTTACTCTAAAGTTAATTACAGATCAACTTAAAGATATTCAGGTATTGGTAAGCGGTTCTTCAGCCTTTGAACTGAATAATTATACACAAGAACCACTCACCGGTAGAAAATGGGAATATCAGCTCTTTCCTATATCCTGGAGTGAGTTTGAAGCGCATGCCGGCTATCTCAAAGCACAACAACAATTGGAGTTACGTATAATTTACGGCATGTATCCTGAAGTTATAACCCATTTTGGGGATGAGAAAGAGATATTAAAACAACTCACAGACAGTTATTTATATAAAGATCTTTTAAGTTATGGCGGTATTCGCAAACCCGAAATATTAGAAAAACTACTACGTGCTCTGGCCTTTCAAATAGGCAGTGAAGTAAGCTATAATGAACTCGCTCAATTATTAGGGATTGATAAAAAAACGGTGGCCTCTTACATAGACCTGTTAAGCCAGGCTTATGTGGTCTTTAAACTCCCAAGCTACAGTAAAAATTTACGCAATGAGATTAAGACCAATCAAAAGATTTATTTCTACGACACCGGCGTGCGTAATATGATAATAGGAGATTTGAATCCGCTTGAGCTAAGACAGGATAAAGGCAACCTCTGGGAAAATTTTTTAATTGCAGAGCGTTTAAAGCAAAATGCCTATACGGGATCTCTGGCTAAAAGCTACTTTTGGAGAACGGTTTCCCAGCAGGAAGTAGATTATGTAGAAGAAGAAGGCGGAAGAATCAACGCTTTTGAATTTAAATGGAATCCCAATAGTAAGGTTAAAATCCCTAAAACCTTTGAAGCAACTTACGATACCCGTATTGCAGTAATACATAACGATAATTTTCGAGATTTTTTAAAATAAAGATGTATGGATGGTACAAGCCTCACTCCACAAGAAATAAAATTGCAAGAATTAAAGAATATTTTCCCTGAAGTTTTTGCTGAAGGTAAAGTTGACTGGGAAAAATTAAAAGCCACACTAGGAGAAGATATAAACTTTAGCAATGAACGCTATGTTTTAAACTGGGCCGGTAAAAGCGACGCTTTTAAAGTCTTACAAACCCCATCTACTAAAACCCTAATCCCTGTTAAAGAGGAGTCAGTAAACTTTGAGGAGACCGAAAACATCTTTATAGAAGGTGAAAATCTTGAAGTGCTCAAGGTGCTGCAGAAAAGTTATTTCGGCAAAGTAAAAATGATTTACATAGACCCCCCCTACAACACCGGCAACGATCATTTTATTTATCCCGATAAATTTTCAGAGACTAAAGCAGAATATGAAAAACGCGTGGGCGACAAAGATGAAGATGGTTATATGACCAAAGACGGAATGTTTAAAAAGAACAGTAAAGAGAACGGACAATACCACAGCAACTGGTTAAATATGATGTATCCCCGTCTCTTTTTAGCCAAAAACCTATTAAAAGAAGACGGTGTTATTTTTATATCTATTGATGATAATGAAGCTCATAATTTAATTATGATAATGAATGAAATTTTCGGTGAAGAGAATTTTATTGCAAATATTACATGGGAGAAAAGATATGGTCGAAGTAATGATGCAAAATTAATGTCCTCAGTAACAGAACATCTTATTTTGTTTAGGAAATCTGATAGTGTTAAAGATTTAAGAGAACCTAGAAGCGAAAAAAATAATAAGGACTATTCTAATCCTGACAATGATCCCAGAGGTCCTTGGACAAGTGTATCATTTGTTAGTCAGAGGACAAAATCTGAGAGAGCTAATTTAGCATATAGTATTATAAATCCCTTTACAGGGAAAGAATATGAACACCCTACAAATTCGTGGAAGTACAATAAGTCTAAATATGATGAAATGCTATCTGATAATAGATTTTATTGGGGTAAAAATAATGATCAAGATTTTCCAAGAATAAAACGTTTTTTAATTGAATTACCAGAAGGAATTGTACCAGTAAACTTATGGAAGCATTCAGAAACTGGAACTACTGACCAAGGTACGAAAGAAGTAGTAGAATTGATTGGTAAGAATATATTTCCTTACCCAAAGCCAATAAGCTTCTTGCAAAGAATGATTAAAATGGGAAGTCAGGAAGGTGATATAATTTTAGATTTCTTTTCTGGTTCGGGAACTTTAGCTCACGCTGTTCTTGATATGAATAAGGAAAATGAAGCAAGAAAATTTATCTGTGTTCAACTTGATGAAAAAAATGAAGATAAAAGTGAAGCTAAAAAATCTGGTTATAATACTATTGCCGACGTAGCTAAGCAAAGAATTCGACTCGCAAGCAAAAAAATTGCAAAACAACTTTTAGAAAAAGAAAAAAAAATTCAATCAGAAATTCCATTTAGTAATGAAAATCGATCTTTTAAAGCAGATTTAGGTTTTAAAGTTCTAAAGCTTTCAGAAAGTAATTTTAAACAATGGAGCCAGGTTAATACTAGAGATGCCAAAGCTTTAGAAGAGCAAATGCAATTGTTTGTTGATCCCGTTTCAGAGAAAGCTACGGTTGAAAATATGGTTTATGAACTCTTGCTTAAAAGCGGTAAAGATCTGAACAGTAAACTTGTACTACAAGACGAGGTATATAAGGTTAACAACAATGAGCTTGTATTGCTTTTAAAAACCGTTAATCAGGAACTTATAACCCAGGTTATCGACGCAAAACCTCAAAAAGTCATTGCGCTTGATAAGCTCTTTAAAAATAATGATCAGCTTAAAACCAATACGGTGTTACAGATGAAAGATGCTGGAGTTGAATTTAAAACTATTTAAACGATGAAGTTAAGCTTTGAATCTGATCTTCAATTTCAACAGGACGCCATACAATCTATAACAGCCTTATTTGAAGGGCAGCCTTTAGAAGAGGCCATTCAGGAATTTGATTTGGGAGAGAAAGAGATCTTAAACCTCATTAACGGTGTGGGTAACCGCCTGATTTTATCACAGGAGCAAATTCTAAAAAATTTACAGACTGTACAGCAAGAAAACGCCATACCGCCTTCTCAGGCATTAGACGGGATGAATTTTTCGGTAGAGATGGAAACCGGTACGGGTAAAACGTATGTGTATCTGCGTACCATTTATGAGTTGCACGCGTTATATAATTTTAAAAAGTTTGTCATTGTCGTTCCCTCAATAGCCATTCGAGAAGGAGTCTTAAAGAACCTGGAGATAACCCGCGAGCATTTTCAAAACCTTTACGATAATGTACCCGTAAATTTTCAGGTATATGATAGCGGTAAAGTTTCGGCCTTACGCGGTTTTGCAACCAATAATAACATAGAAATTTTGGTTATTAATATTGATTCGTTTGCAAAAGACCAAAACATCATCAACCAACCTCATTATAAGGCAAATGGCCGTAAACCCATAGAGTTTATTCAATCAACAAATCCGTTTGTGATCATTGATGAACCTCAAAATATGGAGACCGATAAACGTATTGCAGCCATTCAAAACCTGAATGCGCTATGTACACTAAGGTACTCTGCGACACACCGCAATCAATATAATCTCACTTACAGCCTTAACCCGGTAAAGGCCTATGATTTGGGATTGGTAAAACAGATAGAAGTTGACAGTATCCTAGAAGAAAATGCTTTTAACGATGCTTATGTTGCTGTAGATTCAATTACTGCCACTAAGACTAAAGTTACGGCTAAGGTATATATCAATGTAAATGAACAAGGAGGGGTTAAAAAAAAGAAGGTGACAGTATCTGTAGGTTCAGACCTATACAAGCTTTCTAAAGAGCGGGAGATTTATGCTGAAGGTTATTTGATTGAGGAAATAGATGCGGCTAATGGTTGTATTTCATTATCAAACGGAAGCATCCTTTACAAAGGAGATAGCCAGGGTGGGCTGACCGATGAATTGATGAAATTTCAAATCCGTAAAACCGTTGAAGAGCATTTAAAAAAGCAGAAACTTTTAAATAAGCTAGGTATTAAAGTTTTATCGCTTTTCTTTATCGATAAAGTAGCTAATTACCGTAACTACGATGCCGACGGTAACGTTTTATTAGGCAAGTTTGCGCAATGGTTTGAAGAAATATATAAGGAGTATCTGGCCAAACCAGCCTTCAAGGATTTGAACCGCTTTCCTGTTGCAGAAGTACATAATGGGTATTTTTCTCAGGATAAAAAAGGAAAATTGAAAGATACATCAGGTGAAACCAAAGCAGATGACGATACCTACAGTCTAATTATGAAAGACAAGGAAAAACTGCTTAATCTGGATAACCCTTTACAATTTATTTTCTCACATTCTGCGCTGCGCGAAGGCTGGGATAATCCAAATGTTTTTCAAATCTGTACACTTAATGAAACCAAGTCTGATATTAAAAAACGTCAGGAGATTGGTCGGGGTTTACGTCTTGCCGTAGATCAAAACGGGAAACGCACCTATGATCAAAACATAAACCGGCTTACGGTCATAGCCAACGAAAGTTATGATGATTTTGCTAAAACCTTGCAAAAAGAAATTGAGGAAGAATGTGGAGTTTCTTTTAAAGACCGCATAAAAAATAAGCGTAAACGAACCCCGATTAAGTATCGCAAAGGTTTTGATGCGGACCCTAAATTTCTAGAGATATGGGATAAACTCAAGAATAAAACAACATACAGGGTAGATTACAAAACAGATGAGCTTATCACCCTTGCAGCAAAGGCGGTTAAGAATTTACCGGAAATAAAAGCGCCAGCCATTAGATCTACAAAAGTGCGTTTATTAATGTCTGATGAGGGACTCGAAACAAGTTACGCGGGTGATAAAGTTGAGAATTATGATTCGTATACCTGGCCAATTCCTGATATTTTAGGTTATATCCAGAATAGAACTGAATTAACCCGTTCAACACTTCAAGAAATTCTTAGTAAATCACAGCGTATATCTGATATTCTTGTCAACCCACAATTGTTTTTAGATTTAGCCTCACAGGCGATTAAAAGAACCCTGTATGATATTATGATTGATGGAATTAAATATGAAAAAATAGGAGGTTTAGAATATGAAATGAAACTTTTTGAAGCCCAGGAATTAGAGGTGTATTTAAATGATTTTACATTTGATGTAACTGATCCTTTAAAGACGATTTATGAAAAGTTTATTCCGTTAGACTCGGGGGTCGAAAGCAAATTTGCAGAAGACTGTGAGAATAGTGATCAAATAAAATTTTACTTCAAATTACCCAACTGGTTTAAAATTCCAACTCCTATAGGAAATTATAACCCGGATTGGGCGTTAGTTTTTCAGGATGATGCTAAAGTCTATTTTGTGGCTGAGACAAAAGATACCGGTACGCCTCAGGTTGATCTTCATAAATTGAGTGCAGACGAGCAATTGAAAATAAAATGCGGAAAAGCCCATTTTAATGAATTTGATACTATTGAATATAGAGTAGTTAATAAAGTGGGTCAGTTAATTTGAGTTTATGGATTCTACCTTAAGCAAAATCGAAAAACAACAGGTTCTATCCACACTAAACTTTGCTACGCATAAAATGATCAAAGAATTGGAGCAGAATAAAATGGTGGGCAATTTAGATTTATATCACTATTGTGAAAATCATTTCAAAGGTCTCGCCTGGCTGGGATTTTTTAGAAAATTCAAATACGATCATTATGATTATTCGATGCTGCGAGTCAAAATAAAATGCGACTATCTAGGGACAAAATTCAAGATTTCGTTTTTGATGAGACAACCAGACCAAAAAGAAGGTGCTAAAAAGTGGGAAGCCTATAATCTTGAAATTGAAGAGCAATTTTAATAGCGCTTAGTTTAATGTAGGTTCAAATTTTTTAAATGCATAGCTTTACAGGATGTTAGCAAACCTCTTTTCCGCCATCCTCCAACTTCCTCCGGGAACTCAAAACCCGGATGATAACCTTCCGGTAAATCTTAAAGATCCTTTTGATCTGGTGGTTTTTATCATACTTCCCATAATCCTTATCGTGCTGTATATCATTTGGAGAACCAAACGCAGGAAACCTTAGCCTATTTAGGCATTCTTATACATTAAAGAATAGGTATTACGATTCCGAAACGAGGCAACTCCCAGTCAAAGCCTACTCAAAGCCTAGGATAGAGCATCAGAGAGTATGAAAAACAGTCTCAAAGACTCAAATTTTAAGATTTTATTAAGTTTTTGATAATTGCCTTAATTCAGTTTTACGATTTCAAATTAAAATAGGTAGTTTACGTTTCTTTAAACAACTACAGTCTTTACATATGGGTTTGATCCTGCCTATTATCACCGCTATACTTTTAGGTTATGCAGATTCGCAGTCTAAAAAGAAACTGAAGAAAAACTTGCAGGGTCAATACCTACTTAAGTTGAACAAAAGTTTTAAGTGGCTGGGTATAATCTGTTGCTTTATTTTTTCGGTATTATTAAGTCAGACCCTAGTACATTGGAACCCGGAGATTGCAATCCTCGCTCCCCTAACATGTTTGATGTTCCTGATAATGGGATTGCTACTGCTCATCCCTTATTACAGATACACGGTACTTTTTGATACTCGAAAGATTCAGGTAACCGGCGCACTCGGAAAAACAAAACGAATAGAATGGACTGCAGTTGAAAAGGTTAGCTTTAACGCTACCACAGGATATTTAAAACTCGCCACACCAAAAGAAAAAGTGACTATAAACAGACATACTATTGGTTTTGACCAGTTCTTAAAATACCTGGAGCTTCACACACGGTTTAAGGCAAAGGATGTAAGCAATGTCTTCAAGTTCTAATACGGAATTCAAACGCTACTCCTGTAAGTATGACAGTAAACGGGTTTAACTTTCCGGAACTATTTGGATAGAATTAACCTTAAACTAGCGATGTAAATCGCAAATGTTGATAGGCTTCTGATGAGTAGTTGAAAGTGTTTTAATGAGAGGATCAGCGCAACCAATTCAAGTGACCAGCATCTTAAAAAAAAACGCGATGATTACGTTTTTCAAATACCTAAGTATACTGCCTTTAATATTTCTTCTTGCCTGCGAAGATTCATTTGAACCTGCTGGTATTGAAACGCGGGTATTTGGTAGAATTTATGACGATGCAAATGAACTGCCCGTAGCAAATCAAAAAAATTTTTATTAAGTGAATGGAACTCTGTACCGAAATTAAGTCCGGGCCCTAATGATGATTTTGTTCAATACTTAGATTCAACATACACAGATGTAAACGGCTATTATTACCTAACATTTACAACAACAGGAAAAGGTGATTTGTATTTTCTGGAATACGAATATGATGAATCCTATTGGAATTTCTATCAAGGCCGTATCGAGATTCAAAATTTAGGAACGGATACCACAGAGGTTAACTATAATTTTTTACACTTATATCCGGTAAATTTAACAATCACTCTTGCTCCGGATGTTGAATTCCTTCCCATACGTATGGGCTCCGATTTTACCTCCTTTTCAAGAAATGATTGGTTAACTGAACCTAAGGTGCCTTATACCCGGAAACTTAATACCGATAAGAATCAGGAAGAACAAATCCGTTTTACGAGAACAAAACCGGACGGGAATTATCAGCAGGCCCGTTTCGAAATACCCGCTACAAATACTACAGGACCAACTGAATTTGAAATTTATCTTTCAAATGATGATTTTAAAGATATTTGAGTAGCCCTTATATAACACCCATATTATCTGTAAAAAGTTTGGTCTTACTTTGAAGTTAAAGCCTTTCTTTACCGGCTGTACCTACCCAACTCCCAGGCATCCCCCAGTCAAAGCCTAGGATAGAGCATCAGAGTGTATGAAAAATTGTCTCAAAAAGTCAAGCTTTAAGATTTTATCAGGAATTCAATTACAGTCTAAGCACTTCCATTATTTTCTAAATAATTTGATCAAAACCATCGCAAACCTTCTTACTCCCAGTCTTCTACGAGCATCATCCTGAGATTAGTATGGGCTCTACTAAAATCAAACCAGTTTGGTACCGTATTCAACCATAAAAACTGTGGTAAAGTGTGGTTGCAGTGTGGTACGAGTGTGGTAGCAGTACGACTTTGCCTGCACCTTGTTTGCCCGAAATCTGGGGGTTAACTAGTCTGATTAAAGGTTGGTGAGAGTGAATTCAGTTATGACTTGAACTTGAATATATTTGCTCGATTTTAGGATAGACTCAAAATCAGATATTTTCTATAACGTATTGATCATGAGCTATAAAAATAGTTGGTATCCCGGTAATCGTTTTGATAAACGAGTATATTTGGGTTGATATAATGAGTTGTATACAATATGAAAAAAACACTACTACTTCATTTAAAAATAATCGGAATATTATGTGTTTCGAGTTTTTCAAGTTGCTTAATGACAACCGAAGCCGAAACTTTTTTAAATTCCAGGCACACACAGCGTGTATAAGCAATTATAACAATGGATAAGGAAAAACTTGAGATAGATAAGCTTCAACTAGAAATTAAAAAGCTTAGACAACCGTTCTATAAAAATCCAGCTCACCTAAGCATTATTACAACTTTAATACTTGGTTTTTTGAGCTATTATATTGTTACTGATAAAGCAAAAGAGCAACAAATAAAGGATCTGAAAGAACAGATAGGAATTTTATCCGATAAGGAGGCATCTATCGCAAGAACTCAAATTGAGTTAAAGGCTGATCATTATCAAAGACAGTTTCAGGATTTTAAGAACAAAAAGGAAGAAGTAGAAAGAAGTATACAATTAAAAGAAATACAATTTATGAATCTGTCTGATAAACTGGAAAAATCCAAAAATGAATATGATAGCTTCAAGTCTAAGTTGAGTCAAGTCCAAGGCCAGTATGAAGCTACTAAAGTAGAATATGCGGCATATAAAAGTCGTGTGAGTGCTGTCATTGAGTAAGTTGCCAGCTATGGACCCAATTATGCCAGGGGATTAATTAAGTCTCCTGAAGGACAGCAACAAATCAACTTCATTGTTTCACAAGATGATAAAGGATTAATGAAAACGGAAATAGAAAGATTTGCCTTTGGGATTTCTAATCAAGCTTTTGATCAGAGCCTTGCGAGAAAGAGAATTGATTTGAGAATTGAATAAAAACTCACAGTCGATTAGGTCAAATAGAGTTTCACACTTAGAATGCTAAAACCCCCTACGTACGGCTTCGCGCAACTGCCCTGTGCCTCTACGGGTTCTACTCCAGGCATAAACATAGTCTCCAGACCACTTTATACCGTCTTCGGTCTGGTAAAAAAGGGCCTCTGGAATGGGTTACGGCAGAAGTTCGCATCAATGCAAAGAAACACGACAAAATCCCTCCTCCATAGCTTATAGCGCGCCAGCGAGGTTCTATTCTTGAATATTGTGAAATAGTGCGAGAGAATTTTCAAAATTGGTGCAAAAGAAGATCAGGTAGCGCTGTTAGTTATGCCCATTTAAATATTAAATTTATAACGTTCTAAATAACTGCTTTCATAATTTTATAGCTATAAACTGTTTTAATTTCTCCAACCAAATTGATTCAAATGAAACATTTAATTACACTTATTTTTTTCATATTTTCCTTTGCAGGTATAAGTCAAACCTTAAAAGATTCCGTTAAAGTTATTTATACCAATTATTACGAACTACTCAAGACCAAAGAAAAACTGGATACCTTAAAAATTAAGGTTGATAACTTCGAAGAGTTGATGACTTCGAATAATAAAATTATTAAAGAGCTATCAAAAGCTGAGCTTTTTAATTTGGAACAACAATTAAAACAAAGAAGAAAAAAAATAATAAATACTACGGAATTTGTCTTTGCTGCAAATGCAAGTCTAAATGCAATCAAACAATTGGATGCAACAAGTGATTATATGACTCAAATTTCGAGTTTAAATAATCCCGATAATACCGACTTAGGTTTCAGTCTTTCTGATGAAATTTCTAGCCTAGTAGAGCAAAAAATAATTAAAGGAAATAATAAAATAAACGGAGTAAAGAATTCAAAATTTCTACTATTTGTAGACAATATTATTAAATCACCCGTTGTACAAACGTTGTCAAGTGCTGTACCTGTGGTAAGTTCCATCAAATCAGTTGTTGATTTAGTAATGGGAAATGCCCTTGAAGGCAAGGATATTTCAATTGATGATGTCGTTGAACTTAAAAAGTCCTTAAAAGTTTATTTAGATCATTATGAAGGCTTAGCAAAGGCTCAAATAGAATTCGATCAAAATTTAAATAATTTGGATATACGTAAAGAAGCCTTAATCTTACTTCTGACACAATATACAGTCGAACGAGCAAATACCTTAAATCCCAGTATTCGAATAGACTCAAATACTCAAGTGAGTCTTACCGAGTTTATAAATACGAATTATACAGAAACCAAGGTGCAGCATTTAGTAGATGAAATCATTAGTGCGAATCCTGAAAATTTTAATCTCCACCTTACAAATAATAAGCTTTTATATCCCAATTATGCTTTAAACCAAGCCAAATTTATTAGAGATGAGATAGAAGGTTTAGCTAAAGAATATAGCTCTATATTATCAAATTATCAATACAATTTGGAAAAGGTATTACGTAATAGTAAAACTATTGGTGATCCCATTAAGATTGATAGTAAAATTTCAGATTTGAAATCTAAACTGGAGGAAGTAAAAAAATCCTTTGCAGACAATTTGAACTTATTTAAGTTAAATACAACCTTTAAAACCCTTTCGGAGTATTAAATATCGAAATCAATCTAAAAACGGAAGCTGATATATTCCAGGCTTTTGGGCCGTCTGTGATTGCTATTTCAAACCACTTTTATATGCTCTGTAGTGCAAAACTAACTGCTTTTCGTAAGTGTTTTTTAAAGGGATAGGAATAAAAAAGACTAAGAAAATAAATCACTTTTAAATACAGTCAAGTCGACATTTCACCCCTATTATTTAGTGATAATTTATCCATTGATAAAGACCAATTAGGTTGCTACAGAATTTATAAAGACGGGTAAATTGGAGTTTATAATCACTATACGCACAACTTTCATAAAGCAGGTTAAAACCTAATCTGACTACTGCCCGAGATGCCTATTCCTGTTTAAAATCTGCACCTTTTCGTTTTTTACTAAATAAATTAAATTGTCAGGCTCACGGTTAATGGTTGCAAGCAAAAATTCATCAAACAATAGTTCCATTTCTTTCTTACTGGTGATCACTTGTGTTTCATAATCCTTGTATTGCTTCTGATCTCTCGTATAATTTTTTGATTTTAAAGCTACTTAAAACTTAAAGCTGATTTTTCAGGAATTTCTCATTCTAGGCAATAATTTAGAATTAGATTGACACGCTCATGAGCTCAAATGCCTTTTCATTACGGCCTGTACCCACCCCACACCCAGGCATCCAACAGAATAGTCTATGACGAGTATTTGGAAACGGTTTTTGAAACGATAAAACTTAGGATTTTGTCTTGTAGACCGATTCAGATTAATTGAGTCATTAATCTTTTTCCATTTTTCAAACTTAAAATTCCCTATTCCATAGTCCTGCAATCATTTACCTTACCACGGGTAAGCTATTTGCTCAGTAATCTTAAATAAATAGCTTTAGTATTATTGTGATTAATTTTATTACTAAAACCATAATCTATTTTTAGAGTTTAGTCTAGTGGATTTTTTTCCCTTTAATTATTATGAATTAATCTATTAAACCTAATTGGATAGCGCTCAATTAGGAGTACCTCTGTATTTATTACGAGGAAAAGTGGAGCATGATTTTAAAAATTCACTAAAAATGCCGCCAATGATTTATGCTATCTGCTATGTGAGCGATGCTAGTAAGGAGTTAAAAAATGAAGATCTGAGGTTGCTCTATAAACAAACGATTCAAAACAATCAGAGATCACAAATAACCGGGGTTCTCATTTATAAGGATGGAAGTTTTTTTCAGATTCTTGAAGGAGAGAAACAAACCCTGATTTCATTATTTGAAAAAATAAAGGAGGATACACGACATAGCCACATACTTACACTTTTCAGTAAGGAAAGTGTTCGTGTTTTTGAGGATTATCAAACCGGCTTTAGCATTGTTGATAGTTACGAGGGACTCGAAAGTCTCAGATCCTTTTTAGCCGACAAACGAGATATCTCTACAACTTCGGCCTGTGTTGAAGGCATCATAAAATCGGTTTTAAAAGTTTAATGAAAAAGGGCAAACTATATCAATCTATAAATGCTAGAGAACCCATCTAACGCCTAAAACTAATGCTCTAAAATGTTTTTAAATTCCTTTTGCCTATACCATTAAATCCATTAAGTGATTTCCTGCCTAAACCCAAACTACGTGCATTAAGTGCCATAATAAAGCTAGAAATCCAACTACATTAAATTGAAATTAAGATTTTTTTAAGAATTGCTATATTTGTTCATCCTAATTATTCGACCCCAATGAATTGTAGAAAAAAGTCAGTACTCAATGACGTTGTGAAGCACAAATTTAAACGATCAGTTCTCATTGTTGTCGTGTTCATCGCTATAAGCTGTAATTACTCAGCTCCAAAAGATAAGATGAATACCGCCAAAGAATATTTTGCCGCACTTAATGAATCAAGCAGTTCTAAAATAAACGACCTGATAAGTGATAGCCTGCTGATGAAAATACCGAAGTATGATTATAAGGTAGCTTATTCTAAAAAAGATTATATAGAAAAATGGCTAAAATGGGACTCCGTCTTTCAGCCCTCCTATAAAGTACTTGCTTTACATGAAGAAAACGGAAACGTTAATGCAACGATATCTAAAGCGGATCAACGCATTTCGTTTTTTATGCATAAACCCTTTTTAACTCAGGAAACCCTGAGGTTTAGAGAAGGGAAAATTGCTGTAATAGAAACCAAATACGTCAACTTTGACGAAAAAACCTGGGCGGAAAACAGAGAAAAACTTTTAAACTGGGTCGAAAGAAATCATCCGGGGTATCAAAATTTTATAAATGATCAAACAGAAGCAGGTGGACTTAAATTCTTAGAGGTGCTCAACGAGTATAACGATTTTGAATAGCTTTTTAAAACTGTTTTTTTAAGAGCATGAACACCATGTACTGCATCCGGAATACGGGCGAATGGAATAGCTGGTAATTCCTGCAGTATTTGAAAAAGGCGGATATATTGCACAGTGGGTTCCAAATTTGATAAATAAACGCCGACCACAAGTTTTGTGGTGAACTGATTTCTATGGAGTGTCCGCATTTAAGCGAAAACAGCACTCCACCTGCAACCTAAACAGGTTAAAAAAAATTGAACTAAACAGGGAATTAGGTCACTTCTTTTTGTTCAAAACGCTACCGTAATGAATTAGGACAACAATAGAATGGGCATGTTCACAGACGATTAAAATTACTCATGAACTAATCAAATGATGAACATTCACAAATAGCTGATACCCTTAGAGTATTAATAAATAGAATCATATAATACAATTAAAAACATGAGCTATTAAAAGGGGTCAAAAATCGGAAATGCTTAAAAGAAGCTTATTCACGTTCAATAATTTCTTTAAGCTTTACCGGAGTAATAGGTTTGATGACATATTCTTTGACAGCATCAGCATACTTTTTGGCCTTCTGTTTATCATGATTACTCACCGATGACGTAACAATATAAACCTCAATAGGTTTTGGAGGCGTAAATGTGATAAAGGCATCCAGAAAGCCCCAACCATCTAAAATAGGCATATTTAAATCCAACAGTATTAAATCTGGAACTTTCTCTAAATCTCCAGACGCCATAATAGGTTTTAATTGATCAAGTGCTTCTTTCCCGTTATTATATACAATTAGTGAATTGCAAAAAGCAGCTTGCTTCATTAAGCGGCTTGCTCCAAAAATAAAGATAGGATCGTCATCAATTAAACAAACAGTATTAAATTTTTTCTTCATATGGAAATCGTATTTCAAATGTGGTTCCCTTACCAACCTTACTGGCTACACGCACTTCAGCTCCCATGGCTTCAATTTGATTTTTTGTAATAAACAAGCCAATACCACGGCTATCTGCATGTTCGTGAAACGTATTATACATGCCAAAAAGCTTTTCTCCATGTTTATTCAAATCGATACCCAGACCATTGTCTGAGATAGATAAAATGATCTCATTTTTCAGCTTTTGGGTCTCAAATTTTACGTAAGAATCAGTATCTACAGATCTGTATTTGATTGCGTTTGTTGTGAAATTAAGCAAAATACTTTCCAAATACGCAGGTATGGCGTGGATTAGTATATCTGAATCCGTATCGTCTATAAACCGAATGTTGTTTTCTTTGATTATTGCTTTGAGCGTATTCTCGGTAAATTTTAGATATTCTTTTAGCCTGACAGGTTTTAAAACCTCGTCCTCGTTACGCTGTAGTTCGGTCACTTCGGTAAGGTGTTCAATAGTTTCTGTCAGTTGAGCAGAAGCGGAGCCTAACATCTCAACAAGCTCAGCCTGATCTCCTTTAAGTTCCTCTTTTAGAAAATTTACCAGCATACTCAGATTTCCGGAATGGGACCTGAGATTATGCGAAACAATATGTGAGAAATTCATTAAGCGTTCATTTTGGTTTTTGGTTAGCTCTAAAGCCTTATGTAAATCGGTTTCATATTTACGTTGATTGGTAATATCGGTTATTTGTTTGATTAAAAATAAGGGGGCATTCTGATCTCCTCTAACTACGCTTACCGAAAGAATGGCATGTACTATACCTCCGTTTTTATGGAAATACCGCTTTTCTATTTGATAGTTATCCTTTTTACCTTGAAGCAGCTGATTTAAAAATACAGAATCAATCTCCAGATCATCTGGATAGATGATATCCTTAAGGGAGAATGACCTAAAATCCTCTTCGGTATATCCCAAAATTTCTGAAACTTGTTGATTGATCTGAATCCAGTCACCCTCTGGTGAAACCAGTGCCATTCCAATTGGTGCGTTCTCAAAACTGGATTTAAATGTAGTGTCACTGAGGTTTTTCTCTTTAGTTGATTTGATGATTTCAGTTATATCGTGCATAGCCACAACAGCACCTATCATCCTGTCCTTCTCATCAAATAATTGATTGCCGGTTACGCGTACAAAGCGATCTTTATCTTTTATTTTAATAACAATGATTTCATCCTCGTTTAATTGCTGTCCCTCCAAAACTTTTAGTAGTGGTATATCCTTTTCGGCTAGCAGGGTTTTGGCATCAGCCTGGTATAAACTGTAATACTCTGAAAGTTGAGAAGCAGGCACAGGTTCAGAAGGCAAGCCATGCCATTCACGACTCGTTTTATTAAAATAGGTTAACTCCTTTTTTTCATTACAGGCGACAATACCTACGTCTATCGCATTGAAAACGGTTTCCTGAAATCGACTTTGTCTCAGACGCTCTATTTGTAGCTTCTTAAAAGTCGTGAGGTTAGAAGTTTGCATTAACAGTCCGCCAATTTTATCACCCCGATACCAGGGTTTAACCTGCCACCTGAGGTAAAATGGATTTCCTGTACGATCAAAAAATTCGTCTTCCTCTGCCTGATGAATCTCTCCTGCAAGACACCTTCGGTGAATTTCCTTCCATCGTTCAGGGATATCAAAGAGATCGTAATGATTTTGCCCTTCAATGTCTTCCGGTAGGTTATAATCAATTATCCATTGTTTGGAGGCAGCCAGATAGTTAAGTTCAGTATCAAACATAGCTATGGCACCGGGAGCCTGATCAATAAATGTCCGCTTGATTTCAGCATCTATTTTTGCCTGAGTTGTTTCTTTATGAAAGCCGGTCATCCATTCGGGCTTTCCGTCTTTCCAGCTCACCACTTTTCCCTGGTCTTTAACCCAGATATAACGCCCATCCTTATGCCGCATACGCACTTCACTCTCGTAAAATGAACTTTCCCCACTAAGATGAGATTCGAGTAAGTGTTGCGACTTTTCATAATCTTCAGGGTGGCAAAGCGCTTCCCAAAGATTTTCAGTATGGCTTATTTCATCTGGAGTGTAACCCAGAACTTTTGCCCATTCTTCACTAAAGATTACCTCTTTGGTAAGGATATTCCATTCCCAAAGTCCGATAGCGGTTCCTTTTAAAATATGCGCGTAGCGTTGTTCGTTCATATCTTTCTTTTTCTAAGCTAAAGCAAAATAGAAAAGAAAAGCTTATACCCCAAGACTATACTTGTTAAGTTCTATCCAAACTATTGTGAACTTAGGCCAGCTCTTATTGTTTTTACTTATTGGCTAATCAGGCTTATTATCGGCCAGGTCATTAGTAATTTCATTAACAGAAACACCAGAAGTCATCTAAAATAATTGTGATCTTTCTATTCAATTTTCTGATACATTTGTGCGGTTTTTTATTAATATATAGTTGGAGCTAATTATAGGTTACCTGGGTTTTATCCTGTCTGCTTATTCAGTAATTGCCAATGACGTTATACAAACGCTGGGCACTTTTATTTCTTCCAATCACAAAGTCAAATGGTGGTGGTTGTGCCTTTTTGCTACCGGCATACTGGCGCTAACGTTGTGGTATGGCTGGTATATCAATTTAGGGGATGTCTCTTACGGCCGACTGGAAAATATCCCTTTACCCCAATCTATGCACTGGTGGTATCTTCTGGCACCGGTTGCACTTTTGGTAATCACACGCCTGGGTATTCCGGTAAGCACCACCTTTATGATTTTAAGTGTCTTTTCTTCCGGAGTAATAATTGAAAAGATGATTTTAAAGTCGGTCTATGGTTATGCTATTTCCTTTGTTTTTGCAATGCTGGTATATGTAATCATTTCCAAAAAATTAGAATCTAAACGCGCCTTAGATAGGTTAGAAAAACATAAAAAGAAACAATATTGGTTACTGGCTCAATGGTTGTCTACCGGCTTTCTCTGGTCACAGTGGCTTATTCAAGATTTTGCAAACATTTTTGTGTTTCTTCCCCGAAAGCTTACCGTAATAGAGCTCCTTCTATCGTTGAGCTGTATTGCCTTGATTATGGCTTATATATTCCGTAAGCGTGGAGGGAAGATACAGGAGATTGTTAATCAGAAATCAAATACCAAAAACATCAGATCTGCTACAATAATTGACATCATATATGGTATTTTCCTTTTTGTATTTGGCAATTTAAATGCGATACCTATGAGTACAACCTGGGTATTTGTAGGTATTCTCGCAGGAAGGGAATTGGCGATCAATTACCTGTTAAACAAAGAGAATGTAAAATTCACCTATATCATTATTGCTAAAGACTTTGGTAGGGTAAATATTGGATTGGCGGTGAGCTTAGTAATTGCCTTTGTAATACAGTATTTGAAGTAAAACAGGAATTCCTCCGGTCATATAAGAGCTCCTCCTGTTTCTTTACACGTTCATTATCAAAACATCCAGAACTAAAAAATACTGTAGCGCTTGTATGCGTAAACCTTGAGCCCATACTCCCTTAAACCTAGCCAATTCTAAAAAAGCGTCAGCTCACCCCCGCCCAAAGCCGGGTCAATAGGTTCTACCCGTTCTAAAATACCCGGTACATCGGTTTCTACGCCGCGCTGATAAATGGCATTGCTTACCGGATAGGTTTCAAAAGGCGTATTGGTAAAGCCCACGCGCATCAGTTCTTCCACCTGCTTTTGATTTAAATCCGGTTCAATCCAGTTATTTAGAAACTGATCGTCCAGCACCAGCGGCATCCGCTTTTTCTTATTATGAATCTGTTCAAACAGCTCATTAGCCGGAACGGTAATTATACTGGCCGTGTACAGTTCATCGTCAAGGGTGGTGCACAAACCCGCGAATGCAAAGAGTTTATGGCCCTCTAATTTACAGTAATACGGTTGGGATTTATTTTTGTAATGATGCGGCTCATAAAATCCGTCTGCAAGAATCAGGCAGCGGCTTTCTGCGGCACTCTTTTTATAAGTCCTGCTACTGAAGATGCTTTCACTTCGCGCATTGAGCGTATTATAACCGGCTTTAAAACCCGCCGGATCTTCAAATGCATATTCCGGTATTAGTCCCCAATTCGAGGGATAAATACGGTCGGTTTCCATAGGAATAATATGCAGCATTCCGCTGCCAAAACCATTTAAATGATAGTGCTTTTGATATTCCAAAGGCACGGCAAAATCCCGTTTAAAGGTTTCCTCTATTTCTTTCTTAGACTTGGTCAAACTGGTTGCATAACACATATTGGCGTAATTTTTATCTAATTTATTAATTTAGAAGCAGTATGAGCCGTACCCGCAAAGAACTTTACGATCTGGCAAACCACTTTTACCTCAATGCCCAAATTGAGCGTATGGCTCATGACCCTACTTACAATCTGTATAAGGTGGTATATGAGGGTAATTCGTATTTCTTCTGTCTGTGTAGCCGTAAACACAACTATACCGGCACCCACCCCAAATTCTACTTTACCAACAAATCAGAAAAACTAGCCTTAAATCTGTGTTGGAAAAAATTAGTGGAGCCCACTTTAAAGCAGAACTAATTTAGCTAATTTTGGAATATTTCCTATTAAACGGATTTAATCCATTATCTAAATGCTATGATTGTTCTTTTACACCCCATTTCAAGCGCACTAAAAGCCTGTTTTATTCCTTTTGTATCCGCACTTTCTTGTGGGTTTCCTTCCCCTGCAGACGACCATCTGGATGATGGGATTGATTTAAATACGGCCTACATACGCAATAAGGACGCAACTTTTTTTGGTAGGGTAAAAGGAGACTCGATGTTGGGTGCCGGTCTGGCAGATGGCGATTTACTCATCATCGATAAAAGCCTGGAGCCCCGGGATGGAAAAATCGCCGTCTGTTTTATAGACGGGGAGTTTACCGTAAAACGTATCAAAATTGAAAAGGAGACCATCTGGCTGGTAGCTGAAAACCGCAATTACCAACCTATAAAGGTCACCAAAGACAACGACTTTCTCATCTGGGGTGTAGTGACTAATGTGATTAAAGACCTCTAATATGTTTGCTCTCATTGATTGCAATAATTTTTACGCTTCCTGCGAGCGTGTCTTTAATCCCAGTTTGAATGGGCTGCCTGTGGTGGTCCTAAGCAATAACGACGGTTGTGTAATCGCCCGGTCTAATGAAGCCAAGGCACTGGGCATCCCCATGGGAGCTCCTGCTTTTAAAATTAAGGAACTGTTACGGCAGCACAATATTCACGTGTTTTCATCAAACTATGCCCTCTATGGAGATATGAGCGCAAGGGTGATGAACATCTTGGGAAACTACTCCCCGGAGCTGGAAGTATATTCCATCGACGAGATTTTCCTAAAACTTGAGGGGTTTGACTTATTTAACCTTACAGATTATGGACTTAAAATGATTGAAGTAGTTAAACGCAGTACCGGTATCCCGATAAGTGTGGGTATAGCACCAACCAAATCTCTGGCTAAGGTGGCTAATAAGATTGCCAAGAAGTTTCCTGACCGCACCCGGGGGGCATATGTCATCGATAACCCAGATCAGATTAAAAAAGGACTGAAATGGACGCAGATCGGTGATGTATGGGGCATTGGCCGCCAGTACGCAAAAAAGCTCCAAAATATACAGGTATTTAATGCCTGGCAGTTTACTAACCTGCCGGATGAATACGTTCGTAAGGAGATGAGCGTGGTGGGGTTACGGCTTAAGCGAGACCTCTCCGGCGAGCCAACCCTTGATCTGGAAGAAGTGGCTAAAAAGAAAAACATTGCGGTTACCCGCTCCTTTGAGCGTATGTATACCGATTTTGAAGATATACGAGAGCGGGTAGCCACCTACGCCGGGAAAGTAAGTTATAAACTCCGCAAACAAAACTCCTGCTGCAAACTGGCTTATATCTTTTTGCATACCAACGTACACCGGGATGATCTCGCGCAGTACCATAACGGCATCACGATACAGATGCCTTATGAGACCAATTCGTCTCTGGTGATTACAAAAGCCGTAATGATCGGAATAAAACGCATCTATAAGGAAGGATATCAGTATAAAAAAGCGGGGATTATCGTGTTGGGCCTAACCCCCGATACGCAAAAACAACTCACCTTTTTTTATAACGAAGACCCGAGGCATAAAGCATTAATGCAGACTATAGACAAGCTCAACCGCACCTGTTTTGATCAGGTAAAGCTGGGGGCTCAGGATTTAAAGAAAGTCTGGAAAATGCAACAAAATCACCTTTCCCGCAGGTATTCTACCCGGTTGAGTGAGGTGATTGAGGTGAAGGTTTAATTAGGTATTTCTGAAAATCAATCGGGCTAGATATTAAAATTAGATAAAATAGCTTACCAATATCAGGATGCAGAAAAATCACAGTACACTTAAATAGATATTATTCTTTTTTCAGATTTTCAAGATCCAGTTTGATAACCCGGTTACGTAGGTCATAAACCAATTGCTCATTGGTAGCGCAGTTGTATTTTTTACGAAGTTTACGCAGATTTTTATCTACACTACTTATTGAATTGGGCTCCTGAGAATAATAGTTAAGAACCGCTGGTAATTTACCTACAGGCATTCCATGGGCCAGAGCGCTAAGCAGGTGACGTTCATAGGTAGTAAGTCTGGGTTTTTTAGAAGAGGCTTTCATCTTTATAATTTAGATAAAGATAGTTGAGGGTGTTTTTATTTAGCAATTCACAGGAGATTAGGCTTAATTTAAAATGTAGAATAACGTGCTTACACCCTACATTGCTAATGTATCGGGCTGGTAAGCAGGCCAATCATAGGGAGATGGCCTGATTATTTAATTTCTTACCAGCGGTTGCAATTTATAAAAGTAAATTGGTATTAAGAGCCTTATTTATAAAACAAAAGAAGCTTGCTGTCTGATATACACCAAAATCCATCAAATTCCATTAATTTTTATGGTCTAGCGGAGAATACATGGAATGGGATCCATACATAAAGGAGTTTAAAACAGCTTTACAACGCCTGCAAAAAAAACAGGCTCATCAACCTGAGGTTCATGTGGGATGTTTGGAGTATGTGATTCGATTTCAAAATCAACTGGAACAGGATTTTAAAGCGATAACTGATTTATGTGAAGCGGAAGAAATCTACTTCTTTAAAAATGTAAAGCCATTCGTAGTAAGCTCTAATTTATACTACCGCCAACTTATACAATGGGATCATGAAAAGCCGTTGAACCCCAAACGACTTAAACCGTATTATAAAACACAATTGAAGGTGCAGCACCAATTCAAACTACGTCATAAAGCCTTTGCCTATTACCTGAAATCGAATCAAACTCACCTGGATTCGATTTACTTTACCCGAAGGGAAGCCCTTCCCTACGATCCGGATGATTTGAATGTGCATCTGGACCGAAGCTATACTACCTCCCGCGATCTGCTAACGGCAAAACTCACTTGCGCCGATTTGATATCAGACTATCTAAAGAAAAAACTTGAAGAATTGGAAGGTGATCCTGCCCCCTACGCTACTGCTCCGCATTTAGACTGGAGCGGTACCCAAACGGACCTTATCGAACTCACGTATGCACTCTACCACGCTAAGGTGATACACAAAGGCAAGGCAGACCTCATAGAAATTGCCCGGGCTCTGGGAAGTTTCTTTAAGTTAGATACTGGGGATATTTACAAAACCTATGCAGAACTCAAATCCCGCAAGAAAAGCAGAACTAAATTTCTGGACGAACTCACCGTGAATTTACAACATGCCATGGATCGGGATGATTACTAAATCCCCCACTCCGGTTTACCCCCGGAAAAGAAAATATGCTTTACGAACCGCTTAGCCATTTTCAACAATGCCCTTCATTCTGTGACGTAATAGCGGTTTTTACAAGATGTTAAACTTTTACCGGAGCTCCGGTCATCTGGGGAATAAACGTCCACAAATTCATCCAAATTCGTAGAACGAAAGTCAAACCGGGATTGGGACTATCAAAAAAAAGTGAACCACGATAGTCCCTTTCTTTATTTAAAACGTTCTACTATGCCAGCAACACTTATCACTACAGATGATCTGCGGGAGTTCAAACGCGAACTGCTCAATGAGATCAAGACTTTACTCAACAATCAGGGAACCCCAAAACTCAAAAAATACCTCAAATCCTCTGAGGTGATGGAGTTACTTCAGGTAAGTCCAGGCACCCTGCAAAATCTGCGTATCAATGGTACACTACCGTTTACTAAGGTGGGTGGCTTGATCTACTATGATGCAGATGACATCCAAAAAGTAATGGAAGACAATCGGGTCAACTACGGTTTAAAACCCTGAATGATGAATTACATAAAGCTTATTCACGCAGCTTATACCCGATTCTACGATGATGAGCGGCTAAATCCTACCCACATCAGCCTCTACATGGCCCTGTTTCAGGAATGGAACAGTACGCGCTTTCGTGAGGGCTTTTATGTTAGCCGTGGGGTTCTGATGCGTATAGCCAAGTTGGGTTCTAAAACCACCTACCACCGTTGTATGACAGACCTGAACGACTGGGGATATCTCACGTATCTGCCCTCGAACAATCCGTATAAAGGCAGTGTCATCAAGATGACCCTATTTGAGACCAGTGATGAACCGGTAGTAGACGGGTCTGATACCAGTCTTGAACAACTGGCGGAACACTACCATCCCACCACGATACCACAAACGGGACACTACCGTCCCGCTAATGTACCGGTAGTAGGCAGGCACCGTCCCGTAAATGGACAAGCTCTGGTATCTACTACAAACAATACAAAACATGCAAACAATATAAAACAGCCAAAGGACTTTTTGGCGGTTTTGGATTTTTTTGAAGAACAGCAAGCAGATGCAGCTGAAGCTGAAAAATTTCACGACCACTACCAGGCAACAAACTGGGAAGATGCCGGGGGCAAGCCCGTTCGCGATTGGCAGGCCTTGGCTCTAAGCTGGATCCAAAACAAAAAAGCCGATACCGGCTCAGACAACTTGCGAACTGTCAAAAACAAGGATTATGGAAAACCCCTCTAAAATCATCGAAGGCGGGGTGGAATACAGCCTGGGAACGTTTAACGGGAAAAAAATGCTGTATGATTTTCCCAAGGTGCTCATCTACCTCAATGCCAAAGGCAAACTGGAATTTGGAGGTAAGTTCCGCATTTACGAAGAAGACCACGAGATCCTTAGGAAGCTCTGCTCCTACTTCATTAGGGATAAAGCCTTTTGCGAAGTAAATGGCATCGATGTTGAAAAAGGCATTTTGCTCTCCGGTCCGGTAGGTTGTGGAAAAACCAGCCTAATGAAACTGCTGCGATTTCTGGTTCCCTTGCAAAAACCTTACGAACTCATTCCCTGCCGAAACATCAGCTTTGCTTTTAATCATTTGGGTTTTAAATCCATTGAAGAATACGGAAATTCCAAATACTACTGCTTTGATGATTTGGGTGTAGAACCGGCGGGTCGCTATTACGGTAAGGATCTCAACGTAATGGGTGAAGTACTGCTGTCGCGCTATGAACTCTACCTAAATACCAAACGTCAACTTAAAACGCACGCGACCACCAACCTAAACGCAGACGAACTCGAAGCCCGCTACGGCAACCGCGTACGCAGTAGAATGCGGGAGTTGTTTAATCTGGTGGCTTTTGATCAAAATGCAGGAGATAAGAGGAAATAAAAAATTCGTTTTACTATATCTATTTGTCCTTCCTATGATGACTATTTTTTCGAAAGATGAAATTGATTCACATTTTCATTTATCACTTCTTCAACTCTGATAGAATCAACCTCGACTAGATTTAAAACTACATCTTCAACTGGAAGTTCTTTATTTGCGCTAATCTTGGAAATAAAGTCTATACTCCCCGTTTTTATATCAGTAAGGTATATTTGCTGTATTGGGGTTAGTCTGCGCTCGTAAGTAGGAACTAGATCACGCCATTGATATAATACATCCGTATCTACTCCTAAAATCCCTTTATCAATATCACCAGACTTTATACTTTTTAAATGAATATTTTTTACATAACCCCCACGCCGTTCATTTGTTTTTATAAACAACAAATGATTAAGCTTGGCCCCTTCCATGACTTCACAGTTTTCGACATATACATTTTCAATTCCACCTGAAAGTTCACTTCCAATTGCTATTAGTTGATGTCCATTTTTTACAAGACAATTACGTATAACAATATTTTTTGAAGGTGTATTTAAACGCCAGGCATCCTGATTTCTACCTGCTTTAATGGCGATGGCATCGTCACCCTGATCGAATACACAATTTTCGATTAATACATTTTCAGACATTTCAGGATCTACTCCATCATTATTATGACCATGTGCATAAACTTGTATATTTCTAATAATTACATTTTTTGACATATAAGGATGTAACACCCAGAAAGGACTATTTTCAATTGAGATACCTTCTACCAAAATGTTTCGGCTTCTGTTAAATTGAATAAATTGAGGTCTAAAGTTGGCACTGTCATTTACCATCTGTTGTTGCTCTACCGGAATATCCTTTGATGCAAGATTATAGAGTCTTTTTAAACTATTCATATGTCCAGTAGGACGACCAAACCATTTGGTCCAGATTCCCATTTCAGCTTTTAATTTTCCTTGTCCAGTAATAGCTATGTTTTCTACACCATAAGCGTAAATCAATGGGGAATAATTATAACATTCCATTCCCTCCCAAGTTGTATGAACAGCAGGCAAATAGTCGTCGGGTTTATCAGAAAAAAGAAGTGTCGCCCCATCATTTAAATGTAAATTCACGTTGCTTTTCAAATGGATTTTTTTTGTTAGCCACTCACCCTCTGGAACAATTACAATACCTCCACCGCCATTACTTGCAATTTGAATTGCTTCAGCTATTGCTTGGGTATTTTTGTCCTTATCTCCTTCCAAAGCCCCATAATCTATTATATTGAATTTTGGAACTAAATTAAAATTAGGTTCCTTAATTGTAGGCATAACGAATGGGGCTTGCACCTCAATCTCTTTATATAATATTCTTTTCTCTTTCTTCTCACAGGCTAAATTGAAAAAAACGCAACATATAAGGAATAGTTTAAGTAGTTTAATCATACAGAAAGGATTTAGAAATTTAGTTTTTATAATTAACACAGGTTTTCCTCAGCTTTTAACAATAAAGTAGCTATTACAAATAAATTAAAACCTAATAATATATCTATCTTGTACTTACAGGTCTGGATTAAGAATTGAAATAGAAAGTTCTCAATAGGTACAATAAAATTTGTTTAGCCATTTGCTCCGTATTTTTCACTTTTAGAAAATATCTAATTTCAACGCTATTACTCAAAAATCCTAGCTCCACCAATATTGAAAGCATCTGCCTACTCGTTTCTCTAAGCACCTGAAAATTGGCAAACTTCACACCCCTACTTTTAAAACCAAGCCTTTTATTAAAGCGTTCCTGAATTTGAAAGGCCAGCCAGGTAGCAGCATCTGTATTGCTATTCGGTTTATCATATACATATACTTCAACCCCACGGGCTTTAGGATTGCTTGAGTGATTGCAATGCAAGGATAGAAAGATGTCTGCTTCTAAAGCCAGAGCTAGTTTACTTCGACCTGATAACGAAATCAGAGTGTCACTAGTCCGCGTAGAAAAAAGGTCTAAAGGATGACCCAATGTGTCATTTAAATGCTTTAGCGCTAAAGCTAAATTCAAAACCACATCCTTTTCCTGAATTCCATTCACCCCTATTGCTCCGGAATCCATTCCTCCGTGTCCGGGATCAATTATTACCCGTAAGGGTCTGTTCAATTCCTGCCCGTATAACGAACAGATTTGCAAGAGTAGGAGCATCCAAATGACGTTTTGGAGCCTGCTGCAGCGTTTGAGATTTTGAGTTATTAACAGCATCGCCTTTAAGTTTCATAGGATTTAGATTCATTTCTACGCATTTGAAATCGAATCCATTCAAAGAATATTTTATTCACAATTATTTGATTTTCAACTAATTGAATTTAAATATAATTAATTTTCTTCTCACTGATTTCCAATCTTTTAAATCTTAGAATTATGAAAAAATCAAACGCTTTATTCGCTAGTATGGCTTTGCTCTCTGCTCCCCTGTTTGCTCAAATAGGAGGTATTGAAGACTCAGTAAACGATGTTTCCGATACCATCAGAACCGTATTCCCTATTCTTTTGGGAGTGATCTTCCTGGTGGGCTTTCTGTTTAATGCCGGGCACTTTTTTGGAGAGAATGCCGACTTAAAAAAAGGAATCACCCGCGTACTGGTCTTTGTACTTATCGCCGGAGGTGTGGTGGGGATCTTCAGCTATTTAATAGACATCGTAGTCTAAGCTTTTATCAGATGAAAAGCTACACGGTCTATAGAAACATCAGGAAACGGGCGGTCATTTTCGGGCTGCCGGTTACCCTGTTTGCGGTTCAGATGTGCGCCCTGATTGCATCACTACTGATCGTTATTTTTTCATTCAGCTTCCTAACGGTTGTAGGTGCCGTTCTTTTAAATCTGCTGCTCTACCTCTGTCTCACTCGAATGAAAAGCATTTTACAAAGGATTAAATTCTCCAGCGCTTTCCCCAATCTCATCAGCACCAAACAAAACACCGGCCTTTATTATGATCACGATTAAAAACAAAAACTTCCATCCTATAGCGGCTACTAGCGATCACCTGCTGTTTTGCAGTAACGGCAATGTGGTATTAGGCTACCGGCTCGATCTGCCGGAAATTTATTCCCTATCTGAAAAGGACTTTGAAGAATTGCACGCCGGCTGGTTTCAGGCATTTAAAACCCTGCCAACCGGCACATTGATCCACAAACAGGATTACTATCAAAACACTCATTTTGACGCCTCCTCCCTTCCAAGAGATTCGTTTTTGGCAAAGGCTACTCAAAGCTATTTCCAAAATCGCGAATATACCTTCCACACCAGCTATCTGTTTTTTGTTTTAACCCGTAAATCTTCGGCCTATGGAAACTACACCAACCCCTTCACCAAAATCGTTAAAAACCTACCGGGCATTCTGGAGGATACTGTTCGGCATTTTAAAGCAGCTGTGGAAGATGCTGTTGGCTTCCTCAATTCGGGCAAAAAAGTCAAAGTGATTCCATTGAGCCCTGATGAATACCAATCGCTGACGCAAGACTATTTTAACGGCTTTAATGAAGATTTGACGACCGATATTCTCCTGGATAAAAACAAGATCATCATTGGTAAACACCTGTTTGATGTGCTCGCTGTAAACAACGAAAGCTGCTTTGGGGAACAAGTAAAAACCAGTAGCGTGGACGAGCGTTTTACCGCAGATGATTTTCAGTTTCATAAGGGATTTATTGACGGACTGGGACTCACTCTCGGTGAAAACCACATTGTCAATCAAATCCTGATTCTGGATGATAAATACAAGTGGCGTAAAATACTGGATAAGAAAGTTGAAGAACTAAGCAAGAGCTCCAACTTCGGTTCACAGAATCGTGTGGTGCTAAACAAAATTCAGGAGATCCTGAAACAGATTAATACCGATGAGAACTCCCGGGTAATCCGCGGGCAACTCAGTGTGGTGTATTGGGCAGACAGTCAAAAAAAGCTGGATACCATTGGTGCCAAGATCAAAACGGAATTTAAGGAGCTGGATATCGTACCCTACTATCCTATTGGCGAAGCCCGAAAAAACTACTTCCTCAATTCCTGGTTTGGATTTTCCTCCCACTTTTCAGATGAAGATCTGTACGTCACCGATCTGAAACATGTGCTGTGCCTGATACTGAATAACACCAACTACAAATCAGATGCTAAAGGCATTCTCTTTAATGACCGGCAGCATAACATTCCGGTATTGAAAGATGTTTGGGACGAATCTAAAAAACGCATCAAAGCCCGCAACTTTGCCATCTTTGCACCCACCGGAGAAGGTAAATCCTTTCTGGCCAATAACATCCTGCGCCAGTTTTATGAGGAGCACGTGCGCCTGGTTATTATTGATCTGGGAGGCTCCTACACCAAGTTTGCCAAACTCTACCCGGGCCAGCATATCATCCTGCGCTATGAAGCCGGTAAGAATTTGGGAATTAATCCCTTTTATTCCCCCGAAGGTGAAATCCCTTCCGCAGAACGACTGGAAGATCTGACGGTATTCCTGTTTGAACTCTACCACAGCGAAAACAAGTACACCAAAGCCCAATCGGTTTCTCTTAAAAAAATACTTACTGCTTATTACAAAGCGACACCTTCAAACTATTCCCTGAATGGATTTTATGAATTTGTGTATGACCAGCAGCAGGATCTGTTGGCAGAACTTCAAATCCATCCCGACTACTTCGATCTTCAGGCTTTTCTGCACGTGATGTCGGAGTATGTTGGCGATGGTCTATACAGCTATTTGTTTGAGGTAGATCAGGATCAGACCTATACCCTGGAAGACAAACGCCTGATCATCTTTGAGCTGGACGAAGTAAAAGACAACAAGGAGATTCTTTCGGTGATGCTCAAGCTCATTAAAACCGCCATTCAGCGTACGATCTGGAAAAACAAAGCTGAACGGGGAATCATTCTCTTTGATGAGTTTGCCAAACAACTCAAATTTGAAAACGTACTGGAAAGTGTGGAGTTCTACTATCAGGCGATCCGCAAGCAAAATGGTGCCATTGGTATCATTTTACAATCCATCAACCAACTGCCCGGCAATGCTACTTCAGCCAGTATTCTGGAAAACACGCAGGTAATTTACAGCCTGAATAACGAAAAGGGCTATGACGAACTCGCCCGCAGACTGAATCTATCCAGTCACGATCTAAACCAGTTAAAATCCATCCGTAATAAGCTCAGCGGGGAACGCAAGTACACCGAGATTTTTATCAAGATCGGTAAAGAGAGTAACATCTTCCGCCTGGAGGTACCCCCTGAAGTCTATGCCGCTTACCTCACAGACGGAAAGGAAAACGAGGCTATAATGGCCTTGTACGCACAAACCCAAAATATGGAAGAGGCCATCAGGCAATTCATTAGCCCCTCCCGGTCTGTTCAGTCCAAAATACAAAAGCAATAACCTTTTAATTCATATCACCATGAAAACACACGTCACACATCAAATCAAAAAACTAGGACTGGTAATAGCCTTAATCACTGCCCTCTTAACGCCTGGCCGTGGCACGGCCCAGGGGATGCCGGTTTATGACAATACCAATTTTGTAAGTCTGGTCAAGTCGCTATTGGAATCGGCCAAGCAAACCTCGCAACTGCTTAAAACGGTGGAATTCCTAAAACAGCAAAAAGAGAACCTGGAAAAGGTTAATAATGTAGTCAAGCAGCTTAAAGCTGTAAAGGAAATCGGTAAAAACAATGCCCGGCTTATTCAGGTGATGCGTCAGGATTTGCGGGAAATTCTCAACTCTCCCTACATCAAACCTGATGAAGTCTTAAAGATTACCGATGCCTTTAATGAACTGGTAGATAATTCGCTGGAGGCGATGGACTTTATAGATCAGATCTTGTCGAGTAACTACCTGAAAATGTCTGATGCAGACCGAGCGGCAATTCTAAAAGAAAAGGAAGCCGAATCAAAAGAAATGGTGGCTACCATCAATTTAAAGACCAAACGCTATAAGGAGATCATCGCCTTTCGGAAACTGCAGGATAGAATCAACAACCGCGAAACCGGCTATTAGGTATGAGTGTGCTTGTGATTTTAGGAATCGGTTTGGAGTATGTGGATGCTATTTTTGAAACCATCATCAGCAATCCGGTAGCCCAGTATACCATTACCGGGATGAAAACCCTTGCGGTACTGTTCTTTCTGGTGAATATCCTGAAAAAGTATAATGAAGGGATTGCAGACCGCTATGGCTACACCTGGGGTTTGAGTCCCGGCGAACTGGCTAAGAATTTTGCTGTGGTATTGATTGCTATCTTTTCGACACAGATTCTGGGCTTCTTTGACGGGATCCTTGTGGCTATTGAATCGCAATACCGCGATACCGCTCCTGCCCTCTTACCGTTGCAAATGCAGGAAATCCCCATTGAAGAAGAAGTGGGCATGTATGAAGGGATGAAAGCGGCAATGGCCTTGCTTTATGAAGCTTTGGTGACCCCGTTGTTCGGTTTTAAAATCTTTTCCTTTATAGGGGGCATTCTCTTGTGGATTTTGGATCTATTCATTTACCCGTTGTTTCTGGCAGAACGTTTTTTCCTGCTGGGCATCATGCAGGCCTTTTTTCCTTTGATTATTAGCCTGGCGGTATTTGAAAAGTTCCGCTCCCTGGCTTACGAGTTCTTTAAACTCTATGCCGCAGTATATATGTTGGTCCCGGCCTTCTTTCTGGTCAACGTTTTTATCAATGCCCTCTACACCGAAATCAACGAACACTTTTGGCAAAACCTATTGGGTTCTGATTATGGACAGGATTTTTTTGCTCCGGTTATCCAATTGGGCTCGGTGGGGTTTATTGTCTTTTTAAAATTCAAGCTCTACCGCCGGGCCATCTCTTTTACCCTTCGCTTGTTCACCACTTAAAAGTATTTCTATGAAAACACCTTATAACGCTATTTACGCCGCGCTTAAAATCAATCGGCTCATTGTATGGCTGGTCGTGGTATGTGCTACGCTTTCCTCCCTCTTTTCAGGATGGATGGTGTATCGTATGCATCAGCAGTCTTTACAAAACGCCTTTGCCATCAGCGATCAGGGTGAAGTGATTCCCCTGAAACTGGTGAGTCAATACGAAAATCTGGAGGTAGAAGCCTTAGCACATTTGGAGCAGTTCCACCGCTTCTTTTACGATATAGACGCCAGCAATTATGAAAGCAATCTGGAGAAAGCCCTGTGGTTGGGGAATAACTCCGTAGATAATATTTACCGGCAGAAAAAAACGGAGGGCGTCTACAACCGCCTGATTCAGTACTCGCTGGTACAAAATGTATTGCGTATAGAATCTCAAATCGATTTAAATACCGATCCCTATCGCTTTCAAACCACGGTATTTTTTGAAATCAATCGCGGCAGTATAACAGATACCTACGAACTCATAACAACCGGAAACCTGATACACGTAGACCGCAACTTTCCGCACAATCCGCACGGGCTACTGATAACAGATTTCTTTGAAAAGAGCTTGCGGAAAATCGAAGCAGAAAGCCGGTAAAACCTAAACCTTAAGATTATGAAAATCCAAAAAAACAAACTTGTCTTTGCCTCAATCATTACGGTGATCATCATGTTTTTAGTCTCTTATGCGATGATGCTGGCCAACCAGGACGAGGAACCTGAACTTTTAAAAGAAACGGCTGTGCCGGAACTTAAAGAAGATCCGGAGATCTATCAGTCCAAACTGGATGCGATCAATGCCCTGAAGGAAGAACGCGAGACCACGGCTCCCAGTGTGTATAATGAACTCCTGATGGATTCGCTGGGCTATTTTGATCCTGAATATCCTGAAAATCAAAAACAGCATATTATAGACAGTATTTATGCATCGGCCCGAATCAATTACGATACCAGTGAATATGCCGATTCTCGTGACGAACCGGAAGCGCAGCAATCCATTCCTGAAAGAGATTCAAGGCTTGATTCTATTGAGCGTAGCCAAAACCGCAAAGTGGAAGTCCAGGAACTCGGACTGGAACATCAGCTGTTCTTTGCAGCGCGGCCTAAATCGGGATCAAGTGAAGCTCAGGCCCAGGTAACTATTCCGGTTGTGGTAGATGGCGATCAGGTCGTAAAAGCCAATAGTCGACTGCGTCTGCGAACAATTGAAACAGCATCGTACAAAGGGAGAACGATCCCTAAAAACACTCCGGTATTTGGCTTTGTAAACTTTCAGCCCAACCGGGTGCTGATTCGTATCGAAAGTATTGAACAGGAGCCGGTAGAACTGGAGGCTTTTGACCTGCAGGATTCTCAGGAAGGCATCTATGTTGAAAACAACGTCAGAACTGAGGCTACAAGCGAGGTGCTTGATGATGTGCTTCAGGAGGTCAATATTCCGGGAGTGCCTCAGGTGGGAGGTATCGGTCAGGTACTGCGCCGGGGAAATCGTACGGTTAAAGTTACCGTGCTGAATAATTATAAAATGCTGCTTAAACGAGCTAACTAAAATCTGAAACCTATGAAAAATCTAATGTACGCTTCCGTTTGGATGATGGTGTTATCCTGCTATAGCGCAAGAGGACAAAACCAGAATGCTATACAATTAGACACCATTTATGCCAATGACTATACCAATGTGGCTCTGTTCTTTCCGGAGTCGATACGTCAGGGAATTGTCGGATCTAAAGATTTTGTATTTAGTTTTAACCGGGATGAAGCCCAACATTTAGGCCTCTTACAGGCCAAACCTGGAAGACCCAGTAATTTACTGGTAATCAGTACAACGGGTTCGGTTTTTTCGTATCTTGTGATGTACAAAGAGTCAATAAACCGGTACACCTATTTTGTTGATCCCCAAGAACGAATTGGTACTGAAACCTCAAATTATAGTAATCCGATACACTTCTCTGGAGAAGTCAAAACTTCTTCAGGGACACCCCCTTTCCCCTACGACCGGTATTGTGAATACCTGATTCAGAAAAAACAAAAGATAGGTCGGTTAAAGACCCGAAATCAAGGAATTATCCTAAGTGTGGAAAACATCGTGTTTCATAAGGATGCCCTGTATTTTGTAATGGAAATCGAAAATCGATCCGGTCTGGATTATGATTTTAATTATATGAGTTTGTCCAACCAAACCCGATTAAAAGGAAAACGAAAGTCCATGCAAAAACTTCCCAAAGAACCGCTTTTTACCCATCAAGTGCCCAAAAAAATTATACCCGGGGAAGTTAAGCGCTTTGTTTATGTGGTGCCCAAATTTTCATTAAGCAGGGATCGTAGACTGATTGTGGATTTGGTGGAAGCCCAAGGTGAACGGGTATTAAAGCTGAAGATTAATCCAAAATATATCAACTATCCAAACTGATAAAACTATGAAAGCGTTCTATTTAATTTTAGGTATTATCCTGTTTTCAGGCTGTTCCAAAACTAAAAGCAAAAGCCCGGAAGAAGTCACCCAAAAAGTCCTGGAAAGTTTTTACACACGGGATAATGAGATGCTGAAAACCTATACCACAGAAACCGGGTACCAAGGCTTAATGCAGATTCAAAACTTTTTTATTGAAGATACCGAAACAGAAATGGATTTTAAGGTTCTTCAGCAAACTCAGGAAGGAGATACCGCCTGGGTAAAATGTACGATCAACTATTTAGAAAAACCTGAAACCTTCAAACTGGTTAAGGAAGATGGGCAATGGAAAGTCACTGAAAAAGGATTACGCGAGAAAAGTCCGTTTTAACGTAATTTGAAATAAAATGATAACCACCGGTCTAACCTAATAGCAATATACTTCGGTTAGGATTTAATTTTAAGTTGTGACTGTATTCACACATTTTTAGTGTCTAATGGATTCCAATTTTATTTACTCAAAAATTCTTCCCGACCGATTATATGATTTTTCAAAAAAGAAGTAATTTTGGACAAAATCCTATAATGCGGAAAATGTCCGAAATTACAAAACAACACATTCTGATTCCTTATTGTTCAACAACTAAACCGGTATCAAAATGACCAATTCTCAAAAGATACATATTCGAATTGAAGAGTTACGTAAAAAGGCGTCGGAACTTCATAAAACGGGTTTTGAAGATGCTGAATTCAATCAACGCCATCAATCCTTACAGGATCAGATTTTAGGACTGGAAATGGCCTTGGAAATCATCGAACGGTCAACTGATTAAAAACGCTAACTCCTAAATCTGCGCAGGATTTCCCAATGAATGCGTTTAAAATTGGTTTCATAATCTTCCTCTGAAAAGCGCTTTGCGGCTTGAGGAAGCTGTCTTTCAATTTTACCCAGCTTAAACTGTACTTTGCAGTCTAAACCATCCGCATAGGTAATGAACTCCCCTTGCTTTAACCGGAAGAACACATCCGCCCGCACTTTAGAAACCTCGCGCTCACCGGTAGTCACACGCGTATCAAAGTCCAGTGTATAGCCTTTGCTCACGCTTTTAGTTGGGTTTTTGATGATTTCAAAAAAACGCTCGTAGTACTTAGCGGTGTCGGGGTCATTAACCTTACCAAAAAACTGATACGAGAGATTGGCCAGAATGGCTCTACTGGCTTTATCCCCGTACATCATATCGTTTTGCACCTTGTCCTGCATTACATAAATCGTGGCCACATCATAGCTCCGTAGCGTTGCGGGGATGCGGTGCATATTAAGCAAGCGAATGGTGGGTGCTTCTTCCATCATTACAAAAGAAGATTGCTGGCCCCTTACACTCATTTGCTTGATCGCAGTATGTAGAATGGTAGCGATTACGGGTGAATAAGCCGACTCATACTTAGGATTATTGACCACACTGATCACAGATGGACTTTTAGGGTTATTGAGATCCAGCGGAACTTCATCTGCAGATAAGGCCATAAATATGCGTTTGGTACTGATACGTTTTAGGGCATTAGCCAGGGTACTAATCACTCCGGCTGTTTGCTTTTCAGAATCTATCCCACTGATAAAAGCACTGGCCATAATACGTGAAGTGCGATTTTCAGAAAGCCAAAGTACCAGTTGTTTGGTATCCAGATACTGATATAGCGCGATCATATGAGGCAGGGTACATAGGTTAGGCAAATCTTCCTTTAAACGCCAGATCATTCCACATAAAAGTCCTTCGGCTGCATCATTGAAGAATTTAGATGAACCGGTAACAACCTGTTCTTTTTGCTCGAGCAGGTTTTCCAGTAGTACGCGAGCCACTTCATTTACGCTTTCTTCATTGGGTAAATAGCGTGGAGCAATGGGATTTACTTTATGAATGACTTCATCAAAAGCGATGGTGTAAAAAGGTATATCAGTGCTTTCAAAAAGCGGATAGGCAATCTCGGTCAGTTCAAAATTTTTGTAATCGTGGATGATTCCACAAAACTGATTATGTTGAAAATGCTTGAGGAATTGATAGACCACGCTTTCAGTTTTTCCGCTTCCGGCAGAAGCGATTACCGAAGCTCCACGTTTGATGTTCTCAATATGAAAGCGCTTGTTATGGGTCTCAAACTGTACCCGGTATTTTGATCGGATCGCCGTATTTAAAGTTGAAGTAAATACTTCGATGCAGGTTCCCAGAAAAAGCATCGGACAGGTATAGCATAACAGGATTAAATACCAATTCACCTGTAGGATCAATACAGCAGTTGAAACTCCCAAAACTAAAAGTCCAACTACCCAGGCACGGCTAAAGAATCGTTTGGCCAATACATAAAGTAAAAGAAATGCCACCTCTATTACTAGTATTTCAATTATATCCATAACCCTTTTAGATACCGATTGAACTTGATTTCACGGCAATACCCACTCCCCTTTTTAAAGCTTTAAAGGCTTTGTAGGCCAGTTGCACCTGATTAACCGGAATAGTGGGTGGTAATTTTAATCCGGTCTCCCGCATCAGCTTTAAAGCGGCGATACGCTGGGGATGGGGAAGTTTCAACAGATCCTTATAAAACTTAGCCGGGTCTTTTAAAAAATCCCTGCGGGAGGTATACTGATCTAAAAAATTCCGATTGTAGTTAAAGAGCTTATCAAAAGACTTTTCAGCCTGGGCGAAAAAGGTATCCCGGTCAAAACCACGCTTGATCTGCTTCCCGTTAAATTCTACCTCTGAGTTTTTGTATTTACTTCCAGGAGAAAGACTGATCGAATTCGACTGATCCTTTCTGCTTACGATTATATGGATATGACTCTGCGGTCCCGGCTTTTCCATTCCCTGCACAATGCGTTTGCCATTAAGTTGGTGGGGTGCTTCCAGTTCCAAACGTTTGATTTTATCGCGAAGCGCTTGAAGATTTCCGATGGTAGTACCGGTCTGAATGCGGTAGATTTCATCTTTTAAAGTTTGGATTTTGGAAGCTATGGGCTGGTTACCGATCACCTCCCGATCTGTGCCCTTAAAGCGTCGGGTATATTCAATCTTAGCAAAATAGTTGATGTCGCTTACCTGAATAGGCCTGCCGTTGAGCTCTCGGTTAAAAGCCTTGACATAGTTCTTCATCAGCTCGCGCGTATACCGCTTTAGATCTTCCGGATGATTTTTGAGCTGCTGCAATTCCCTTTTGGAGGGGTTAACCGTAATGGAATAAAACTTAGGTTCGCTGCGTTTGAGTTTGGCTGTATTGGAATCGATCTCTGCCACTACCCGATCCGGTTTAATTCCTTCTTCGGTTTGATTGAAGAAATACTCAAAATTCTCGAGGGTACGCTCTTCGTTTTCCTTTTCCAGATAGCTGACAAAATCCTGTGAACTCTGATTAAAATTAACTCCTAATTTCTGAGGGGTGATGGTGATGTACATAGTGCTCGCATTTAAAAATCCTTTCCATCCCAATCCTCAAACTTCTCATCATCCAGCTCGTCATCCGTTTTCATGATCAGGGTTTTTTCTTCCGGAGTTTCCATCTGGGTAAACAGCGCCTCGAGCATGGCCTGGGTAGGTTTGGTTTGGGTCTTTTCCACATCCTTGATAATGGCAATTACCGCATTGATGCGTTTCAAAAGTTTGGCTTCCAGAGTACGTCCAGTGGGTCCTAAATGTTCTTTGGGAGAAATCTCATTGTAACGGAAAAAGTCGAGCATTGCTTCCATCGCCTCGGTGTGCGTTTTGAAGTGTTTCCGTGAGAATTCCTGAAAACGTTTGGCTGTTGGTTTCTTAAATCGAATGCCTAAAAATGAGTCCATAATTCGCTGATTTGTCGCAAATTCTTCCCATAAAACCGGCGCTTTGAAGGCGTTTGTCGCAAATTATTGAGAATCACCGTGTTATTTAAATTTTAAAACACTGATTATCAATACTTTGAATACGAAAAGGAATACGTAACAGCGCGCAGCGTGTTACCCTCTTGCTATTCCTTTTCGTTCGCCGCAGGC
>CETR01031397.1_pt1 | contig 37131 bp, 36 predicted proteins | sample 531281 | NCBI WGS metagenome assembly CETR01 (sample SAMEA2622568, study PRJEB7988) | marine metagenome | biome: marine biome (ENVO:00000447); feature: mesopelagic zone (ENVO:00000213); material: "saline water (ENVO:00002010), including plankton (ENVO:xxxxxxxx)" | depth 696 m
AAGGGATATGGCAAAAGCCAAGGAAATTACCGGTTACTCTTCCATGAAGAAGGCCGAGTTGATCGAAGCGTTAAGCAAATAAGAAAAGAACTAAAATTTATATATCATGGCTCACAAGAAAGGTGTAGGTAGTTCAAAAAACGGTAGAGAATCAGAATCGAAACGCTTAGGTGTTAAGATATTTGGTGGTCAGTCAGCAATTGCTGGTAACATTATTGTAAGACAACGTGGTACCAAGCACAATGCCGGCGACAATGTATACGCAGGAAAAGACCATACCTTGCACGCCAAGGTAGATGGTATTGTTAAGTTTGAGAAAAAAGTAGGTGGTAAATCTTTTGTTTCCATCGAACCTTTCGAAGCTTAATAAATAACGATAATAGTATAAGAAGGCTCCGCATTGCGGGGCCTTTTTTGTTTGCAATCATTTTTAATGGTTTCATAACCTAATGATGATGTTGGAGTGAGAGTGAAGCACTTTCTTGAACCTTTGCTTTTTCCATATGCACACCATCGAAAGGTTTTTTGGATATGTACATCTTCTGTTGTTGACTTTCTTGGTTTCTACACAGACCCATAGTCAACAAACGAATCCATTTTCTGAGATAGGAAAGGCCAGCGAAGCCTATCATAGGCTTCAAAAGGAACTGGAAACTGCCAAGGAGCACCCGGAAAACCCTGAACAAATTGCCCTTGGATATCTTAACCTTGGGGAGTACTATCATGCTCTTGGACTTTATACAGAGGCCATAGCGCAATACAATTTTGCATTGGAACAGTTGGAGTCCAATTTACAGGACCCACTATATATCAAACTCAACAACAATATTGGTAAGGTCTATCTCTCCCTCAACAATTTTGAACTCGCAGAACAGCATTTTGAAGAAACCAGAATAGCTTCCGAAAAGCTCGGTGATGACAAAGGTTTGGCGGTTGCCTTGGGTCTTTTGGGGGCCAGTCACGAAAAACAAGGGGAATACGAAGATGCGCTTCAAGACCAAAGGCGAAGCCTTGAATTGTTTCAAAAATTGGGGGATGATCATGGTGTTGCCATTACCAATGAAAATATAGGAAGTATTTATGAGGACTTGGAGGAGTTTGGGCTAGCGTACGAATACTTTAAAAAAGCCTATGACCAGCTCCAAGGTTCACGAACTACGGAAGAAATCAATATGTTGAACAACATTGGCGATTCATTCCGAAAAAGGAGCGACTACCTACCTGCACTGGATTATACCACAAAAGCCTTGGAACTGGCCAAGGAGTTGAACGACCTCCATCAATTGGAAAGTGCACATAAAGATTTGTCCAAAACCTACGCCCTTATGGGCAATTATGAAGAAGCTCATGCCCACTTGTTATTAGCAGAAGAATACAACAGCGAAATGCTCAAGTCGCAAAATAGTGACCAATTGAATGTGCTGCAAACCATTTACGAAACCAACCAAAAGGAAGCGGAAATACAATTGCTGAAGGAGCAGAACAAAGTGAGTGTGGCTAATCAGAACCTTCTTTGGGTGGCATTGTTTGCCATAGCAGTCATTTTCATCATTCTGTATTCTTATTTGGGAAAGAAACGAAAGGCCAAGTTGAAGATTCAGGAATATAAGCAGCGGATGCTCAAAGCGGAGCTCGAAAAGAAAGAGATCGAAGAGAAAAATCTACAAAGGGAAATTCAACTTAAGGCATCGTCGCTTTCGCGCTATAGCCTCCACTTATCCCAGAAGAATAAGATTTTGCTGGATATGTCCAATACCCTTCGCAACATGGTATCCCGAAAGCACATGAATACTTCGGCCAAAATGAAGGAGTTGGTCAAGGAAATAGATGTTAACCTGAAACAGGAACAGGAATGGGATGAGTTCATGACTTTTTTCAAGGAAATCCACCCCGAATTCATAAAAAAGCTCTCCGTTCTATCTGAAAATTCACTCTCCCCAGCCGAGCTTCGTTTGGGAATGTTGTTACGGTTGAATCTTTCCTCCAAGGAAATCGCTTCCATTTTGCGGGTTACACCAGACAGTGTTCGAGTGGCTCGGTATCGTCTCAGGAAAAAATTGCCCATCGACCAAAAAGAGGAGTTGGTAAACTTTATGATTGAACTTTAGGCCCTTATTGCCCCATTTTTTTCGAAAATGTTATCCCAATGTAAAAAAACTGTAATTGTTGCTCTCTTGTTTCTGTCGATTTTCACTTTTGTTTTCTTTTTGTTTCCATTTAATTCAAATCATAACGGGTTGATATACATAGTTTTGGAAAGCATTCTAACGTAAACCAAAATGAAATTGATGAACCTAAAAAAACTAGTTTTTGTAACGCTGTTTCTGGTGCTCTCAACGGCAATGGGCCAAGCACAATCCGGAAATATTCAAGGGACAATTACCGATGAGAACGGTATCTATGTTCCCGGTGCCAACGTGTATATCGAGTCCTTGGTAAAAGGAGCCATTTCCAATTTTGATGGCAAATTCACTTTAGTGGGCATTCCCGAAGGAAGTTATACATTGAAGATAACCTACATGGGTTATTCCGATGTTGAGCAAGAAGTAAATGTAAGTGCAGGAGAAACCACTCCTGTGAGCATTGTGCTGGTATCCTCCAATATGGAGTTGGATGAAGTGCAGGTAAGTGCTTATGGTCTAAGTGGACAGTCCAAAGCCCTTAACACACAAAGAAACAATATGAACATCACCAATGTGGTCTCTACCGACCAAATAGGGAAATTTCCCGATGCCAACATTGGTGATGCCGTAAAACGTATCCCGGGAATTACAATGCAGGTGGACCAAGGTGAGGCTCGAAACATTATTGTACGTGGCCTTTCCCCACAATTGAACTCCGTGACCTTAAATGGTAGCCGGATTCCTTCTGCGGAATCCGACAACAGGAATGTTCAGATGGACCTTATCCCTTCGGATATGATCCAGACCATTGAAGTGAACAAGGCCGTGACCCCCGATATGGATGCAGACGCACTGGGTGGTTCCGTAAACTTAGTGACCAGAACAGCTCCCCAAGGTTTTCGTGTTTCCGCTACTGCAGGATCAGGTGTGAATTTCATTACCAATAAAAGAATAATTAACGGTTCCTTTTTGATAGGTGACCGTACCAATGATGGTAAATTCGGGTGGATGGTTTCCGCTACCATCAACGATAACGACTTTGGTTCCGACAATGTTGAAGCCGAGTGGGACAACGAATTCGAATACAATACCGGTGAAGAGGATGAAGAAGGCGAGCCTATTTTGGAAGAAACCGAAGTAAATCCGTATACCAACGTCAATGAGCAGCGTACCTATTTGGTACAACGGGTAAGAAGAAGTTTTTCTGCCAATTTGGATTACCAAATCAACCCTAACAACAACATCTACCTAAAAACCATGTACAACTGGAGGGATGACCGTGAGAACAGGTTCCGATTGGAGCAGGAAATTTTGGATGGAGAAGATATCGAAGTCGGGGATTTTACCTTGAACAACGGAACCTTGACCCGTTTCCCAGTGGAAGTCAAAAGACAGTCCAAAGGTGGTATTGCTGGCGGACGTAACAAAAATGCCCGTTTGGAGGACCAACGCATGCAGAACTACACCTTGGGAGGTAACCACTTGTTCGGTTCGTTAAAAGTGGATTGGATGGCTGCTTACGCTAAGGCATCTGAAGAGCGTTTGAACGAGCGCTATGCCGAGTATGAGACGGAATACATCATCAATAACGATAACAGCGACCCAAGATATCCTATAATGACGGCTGCTGATCCCAATGACTTCGACAATTTGAGTGGTTTTGAATTTGGAGAGATTACCAACGAAAATCAGTATACTGAAGAAGAAGATGTCAATTTCTTTGCAAACTTTGAGCTTCCTGCAGACTTTTTTGGAAATGGAGGGACACTGAAGTTTGGAGCACGGGGAAGATTTAAATCCAAATTGAGAAACAACGATTTCTTCGAATATGATTTGGAGGACCTCTATCCAACCTTGGCCGATGTTCCCGTGAAATCCTACACCGACCCCGACTTTTTGGCCGGAGAAAAATACCAAGCAGGTACATTTGCCAGCGAAGAGTGGTTGGGTGCATTGGATTTGAACGCTTCCAACGGAGATGCCGTGGAAGATGAATACCTTCCAGGAAATTTCGATATCAAAGAAGATGTTTGGGCAGGTTATGCCATGTTCAACCAGAAACTGACCGATAAATTGAGCGTATTGGCCGGTCTTCGTGTGGAAAACACCAAATTGGAAACAGAAGGTAACCGCGTTGTGTATATCGAAGAGGATGAAGACGCAGGAATTGAGGAGGGAATAGAGGTGCAAGCCGTTTCCGATGAGAACTCCTATACCAACGTATTGCCAGGGGTTCACTTTAAGTACGATTTGAACAACAGCACCGTGCTACGATTTGCATGGACCAATACCTTGGCACGCCCCAATTATGAGGATATGATCCCAAGAGCAGAGATTATTTACGAAGACAGCGAAGTGGTTGTGGGCAACCCAGACTTGGACCCGACCACCTCCATGAACTTTGATCTCAATGCCGAACACTATTTTGAGAGCGTAGGGATTATATCAGGTGGTGTGTTCTACAAAGAGATCAACGACTTTATCTATACATTCATCACAGAGGCGCCAAACGATGCCTATGGTGCTGGGACGGCAGGTTATGATGTGTTCCAACCGTTGAACGGGGATTCCGCTTCCATTTTTGGAGCTGAAGTTTCTTTCCAGAGACAATTGGATTTCTTGCCCGGTTTTGCCAGAAACTTTAGCATCTATTTGAACTATACCTATTTGTCATCAAGTGCGGATGGTATCCGAAATGAAGACGGGGATGAGCGTACCGATTTGGATTTGCCCAACACAGCTCCAAATATGTTCAATGGGTCCTTGGGCTATGCCGATAAACGGTTCAGCGCACGTTTGTCCGCCAACTTCTCAGATTCCTATATCGATGAAATTGGAGGCAATGCCTTTGAAGACAGGTACTACGACACACAATTCTTCTTGGATTTCAACGCTAGCTATGCCATCAACAGTAACTTAAGGTTGTATGCTGATGTAAACAATATTACCAATCAACCCTTGCGTTATTTCCAAGGGGTGAAAGACAGAACACAACAAATGGAGTTCTACGACATCCGATTTACCTTCGGACTGAAGTACGACTTGTTTAAAAAGTAATTTCAGGTAGTATATTTTATATACGGTGTCATATCGAGTACCTTCCATGATGGGAGGTACTTGAGACTGACATTTCCTATCTTAACTATCAATATGAGAAAAATATATATTCCAATTGTAACGGTAATGGCTTTGGTATCCTGTAAACAAGGGAGTCAACTACCGGCTATAGCACCAGACGTTATCACAGAAAAAACACCTAACGATACCGATGATCCCGCTATTTGGATCAACCCGGATGATGCATCAAAAAGCATTGTTTTCGGAACGGACAAAGAAACCAACGGGGGTATTTATGCCTTTGACCTTGATGGGAAGATCATCGAAGAAAAATCCATCAAAAACATCCAAAGACCCAACAATGTGGATTTGGAATACGGATTTCAACTGAACGATTCCGTTGCCGTTGATGTAATTGCTTTCACGGAAAGGGAAAAGCAGCAGGTCAGACTGTTTTCCGTACCCGATATGAAACCTCTCGATGGAGGCGGTTTTCCGGTATTTGAAGATGAAACCGATGTAGAACAACGTTTGGCGATGGGAATCAGTTTGTATAAATCGCCGAAAGATTCATCCGTATATGCCATAGTAGGTAGAAAAATAGGGCCAAGCGGTTCCTATTTGTATCAATATAAATTTGAATCGGACAGCACGGGGGTTTCCGCTAATTTGGTGCGCAAATTCGGAAGCTTTACAGGCGGTAAGGAAATCGAGGCCATTGCCGTGGACAACGAAATGGGCTACGTATATTATTCCGACGAAGGCGAATGCGTGAAAAAATATTATGCAGAACCAAGCATGGGCGATGAGGAATTGGCCTGCTTTGGCGGAGAAAAGTTTTTGGAGGATATCGAGGGCATTGCCATTGCAAGATATCCCAATGGAGAAGGCTACATAATCGTATCCGATCAGCAACGTGGACAGTTCAATATTTTTTCCAGGAAGGACAATAGTTTCATAAAAGCCGTCAACCTATCCACGTTGGAAACCGATGGTTGTGATGTGGTTACCGTTCCATTGAACGATACATTTCCAAACGGCCTTTTCGCTGCAATGAACGACGAAAAGAACTTCTATTTTTACGATTTGGACAAATTGGGCCTAAAAGAGGACTAAATCCTTTTAGGTAGGTCTTCAACTAGCTATATTTAAGGAAGTAACTGTACAAAATGCCCTATAAATATAGCATAGACCAAAAAGTATATTCATTTCCCGATCTAAAGTCGGTATTGGCCAAAGCCAGTCCTTTTAGAACGGGAGATGCCCTCGCGGGCTTGGCTGCCGAGAGTAATATGGAACGTATCGCAGCACAATATGCCCTCAGCGAAATCCCTCTCAAGGATTTTTTAAATGAATCCGTGATTCCTTACGAAAAGGACGAGGTTACCCGTTTGATTTTGGATACCCACGATGTGAACGCTTTCCAAGAGATTTCAGGTTTTACCGTCGGAGATTTGCGCAATTGGTTATTGACACACGAAGTGGATGCACAAAAACTACAATCCATTTCCCGAGGACTTACCCCAGAAATGGTGGCGGCAGTATCTAAATTGATGCGCAATCAGGATTTGATTTCGATAGCTCAAAAATGTGAGGTCATCACAAAGTTTCGAAATACCATTGGAAAAAGGGGACACCTTTCCGTTCGATTGCAACCCAATCATCCTACCGATAATTTACAGGGTATTGCGGCCAGTATCGTGGATGGCCTTTTGTATGGTAGTGGCGATGCGGTTATCGGAATAAACCCAGTAACCGATAGTGTGGATGTTGTAGGTAATCAACTCCAAATGATGGATGAAATTCGACAACGATTCGATATTCCCACTCAAATTTGTGTGCTCTGTCACTTGACAACCTCCCTGGAATTATTGGACAAAGCACCAATAGACCTCGTATTTCAATCCATTGGAGGTACGGAAAAGACCAATGCATCCTTTGGAATCAATATTTCCATGCTGCAAGAGGCTTACGAAGGAGCATTGGAACTGAATCGGGGCACGGTGGGTCAAAATGTAATGTATTTTGAGACAGGTCAAGGCTCTTCACTTTCGGCAGATGCCCATTGGAACGTAGATCAACAAACATGTGAGGCAAGAGCCTATGCTTTGGCGCGGCAGTTTAGTCCATTGTTGGTGAATTCCGTGGTTGGATTCATAGGTCCCGAATATTTGTATGATGGCAAGCAAATTACGCGTGCTGGTCTTGAAGATCATTTTTGTGGAAAATTGATGGGACTTCCCATGGGTATGGATGTATGCTACACCAACCATGCCGAGGCAGACCAAGATGATATGGACAACCTGCTGACCCTTTTGGGTGTTGCGGGATGTAATTTTATCATGGGTGTTCCAGGTTCGGATGATGTAATGCTGAACTATCAGTCCACCTCATTTCATGATGCCTTGTATGTGAGACAAGTATTGGACAAAAAACCTGCTCCAGAGTTTGAAGCGTGGTTGCAACAAACAGGGATTTTGGACGATATAGGTCAGCGTAGGACCATCGAAGCACCCCATAAATTATTAAAAGCTTTGCAATGAAACCAGGGAAGACCAATTCCATCCAACAGGATCCTTGGGAGGATTTAAAGAATTTTACCAACGCCCGAATAGCTTTGGGCAGCACAGGGAACAGTATTCCTTTGGACGAGGTTTTGCAATTCAGGTTTGCCCATGCCAAGGCCAAGGATGCGATTGTATCGGTCTTGGATAATGATAAGTTGAAAAGCGAAATACAAAATATGGGGTTTCCTGTTTGGGAGGTAAGTAGCAAGGTCAATGATAGGGACGAATACTTGAAACGTCCTGATTTAGGCAGAAAACTCAATGAATCGTCTCTAAAATCATTGCAAGAAGCTCAAGAAGCATATGATATTGTTGTGGTAATAGCTGATGGACTCTCGGCAAATGCCGTAAATACGAACATACTTCCCCTCTTAAAAGAAATAATACCCAAACTGGAGGGATATAAAATTGGTTTTGTGCTTGCTACCATGGCCCGTGTAGCTCTATGCGACCCCATAGGAACTGCATTAAACGCAAAATTTGTGGTTACCTGCATCGGCGAGCGTCCAGGACTTTCCTCCCCGGAAAGTATGGGAATTTACACCACCTACGCACCAAAGTTGGGATTGACGGATGAGCGGAGGAACTGTATTTCGAACATTCATAAAAATGGGCTGGACAGCAAACAAGCCACTTCACTCCTGTTTTACTTGATCGAACAATCGTTTGCCAAGCAAATCAGTGGGGTGGACATCAAAATAGATGTAAAGAAACTTTTATATTAAAAGTTCAGTTTTCGTTTTCTTGCTGTAATTGCCCAAGTGTCCACTTTTTTCCCATTTTCGATAACGGAAACTTCATCGTGCAGGTTAATGGTTGGGCAAATGTGATATGGAATGCCATAAAGTACATCCCCGACTTTATATTTTTCCCAATCATTTACTTTGATGACCCCGTGCTCTTCACTTTGTGAAAGCAGTTCGTAACCTTCAAGGTTCAAGAATTTTACTCGTTTGCCAATTGGGTTTTCGGCCGAAACGGATTTATGTCCAAGATCTACGGTTATGATGCCCTCAGTAGGTTTGGAAATAATCCGCGTGACCAAAAGAGCAGCATGCTTAAATCGCTGTTCCGTTAACTTTTCGCCATAACCCCAGTCCCAAAGCACACAGGTTCCCGGACTGGTAATTCTGTTGTCTTCCTTAAGATGTGAAGTAAAGGAAGGTGTCCCGCCACAAATCATCTGGGCATCAGGAAATTTCTCCTGTACCGCTTTAAAGTAGGTGGTCACTACCTCCAGACTTTTTTCGATTTTGGTGTTTCTTTCCGGAAAATCAGGGTCCCGCAAATGGCCGTCGTATACATGAAAGCCTTTAAAGTTTAATCCCTTACACGTATTTAAGAATGCCATAAGATCGTCCAGTCCATTTCCTATCTTAATACCGGAACGGTCCATTCCATTATTGATATCAATATAAATATTGATGGTCATCCCAGCTGCCAAAGCTTTTTGATTCAAAAGTTCGGCACTGTCATCGTTATCCAAAATGGTGGAAAACTGTGTGTTGGGAAAGTGCGTTACCAGATTGATAAAGCGGTCGATTTTTGGTCCCACGAGTTGATGGGCAATCAATACAGAGGCTGCACCCGCTTCCGCAGCAATCTCAGCTTCGGAAATGGTGGAAGATTTAAAGCTGGAAATCCCGGAAGCCAACAACTTTTCCATGACCCTGGGCATTTTATTGGTTTTGATGTGTGGCATCAACCGTTCCGTTTTTCCATCAACCAGTGAAATCATCTCATTGATATTATAGCTAAGGTGCTCCAAATACAGTGCGACCGATGGTGAATCGACGGTTTCGATATTTTGAATGGCATACAAATTATGTTCCATTTTTTGCTTTTTTATGAAGTAATAAAGATAGGAATCACAATCCACTGCATGGGTATCTTCAATAATCTTTTGTACCTTATTACCATTAACTATAAATCTTATATCATGAAAAAAGCAATTATTTCTTCATTACTTGCCTGCTCTATTTTGTTTACCAGCTGTTTAGGTTCTTTTAGTGCTTTTAATAGTTTGAAAGATTGGAACCAAGGACTTACCAATAGTAGATTTTTGGACAACCTTATTTTCTGGGGGTTGAACATTGTTCCCGTTTACGGATTGTTCTTTTTGGGAGATACCATTATTTTCAACGTAATCGAGTTTTGGTCTGGATCCAACCCAATCGCGATGAAAGATGGAGAGTCCGAGACGCAAATGGTGGAACATGATGGCAATACATTTGAGATGATCGCCACCAAGAACAGAATGCAGGTAACCGTTGTGGATGGGCCTAAAAAAGGCAAAAAAATCGATTTGGTGTACAAGCCAGATGAAAAGTCCTGGAACGCGGTACGCCCTAATGGAGAAATCATTAAACTATCTTCTTTTGAAGAAGGGTTCTATATTGTTTACATGCCCAATGGCGAGGAGGTGAAGATAGACCCTATGAGCACAAGAGAAGAAGGGTTGGCTTTGTTGGAAGAAAGCAAGACATGCTACTACGGCGAGACTTTATTGGCCGACTAATGCAACCCATAACAAATAAAAAACCCATGGTCAATACCATGGGTTTTTTGCTTTATAACTTTTCTGTTTTTAATATCTGTAGTACTCAGGCTTGAATGGTCCTTCAACCTGTACACCGATATAATCAGCTTGCTCTTGGTTCAGCTCCGTCAATTCGGCTCCTAAACGGGACAAGTGCAATTTGGCCACTTTTTCATCCAAATGCTTCGGAAGCATATATACTTCGTTGGCATATTTATCACTGTGCTTCCAAAGTTCGATCTGGGCCAAAGTCTGGTTGGTAAATGAGTTGCTCATTACAAAACTTGGATGCCCTGTGGCACAACCTAGGTTGACCAATCTTCCCTCTGCCAAAATCACTACGTCTTTGCCGTCAATGGTATATTTGTCCACTTGTGGCTTAATTTCATCCTTTGTATCGCCGTAGTTCCCGTTCAACCAAGCCATATCTATTTCATTGTCAAAATGTCCAATGTTACAAACAATGGCCTTGTCCTTTAATGCTCTAAAATGCTCCTCACGGATAATGTCCTTATTCCCTGTTGTGGTAATCACGATATCTGCATTGGGTACTACGGTTTCCAATTTCTTCACTTCAAAACCGTCCATACAGGCCTGTAATGCACAGATGGGATCAATTTCGGTAACGGTTACAATGGCACCTGCACCACGAAAAGAGGCTGCCGTACCTTTTCCTACATCCCCATAACCAGCAACAACCACACGTTTCCCCGCTAACATGGTATCCGTGGCCCTACGAATGGCATCCACGGCACTTTCGCGACACCCATACTTGTTGTCGAACTTGGACTTGGTCACGGAATCGTTCACATTGATGGCTGGCATCGGTAGCGTTCCTTTCTTCATTCTTTCGTACAAGCGGTGTACTCCTGTGGTGGTTTCTTCCGAAAGACCCTTTACACCTCCGGCCAATTCAGGATACTGGTCCAAAACCATATTGGTAAGATCTCCACCATCATCCAAGATCATGTTCAATGGCTGCCTGTCCTCTCCAAAAAACAAGGTTTGCTCAATACACCAATCAAATTCCTCTTCGGTCATCCCTTTCCATGCATAAACCGGAATACCAGCTGCTGCTATTGCTGCCGCAGCATGGTCCTGAGTGGAAAAAATATTGCAAGAACTCCAAGTTACTTCAGCGCCAAGGGCCACCAAGGTCTCGATCAATACTGCTGTCTGGATGGTCATGTGAAGACAACCGGCAATCCTTGCACCTTTCAAAGGCTGTTGGCTCCCATATTCTTCACGCAAGGCCATAAGCCCAGGCATTTCAGCTTCGGCAAGCTCAATTTCTTTCCTTCCCCAATCTGCAAGAGAGATATCCTTTACCTTATAAGGTACATATGGAATTGTCTTTGTGCTCATACTTTTTATAAATTTACTTTTGTAGCTTCGCTTAAATCGTGCGACAAAGATACGAATTCACTTAACTTTTGCTCATGCCCGTTTACAAAACAATAACAGTTTCCCCGACCACCAAAGTTTACATTTGGAAAGTGACCGAGCCCGAGGGCGAACTTTCTAAGGATGTGGAGCTTACGGACCACTGCCAGAAGCGTATGGACGGTATGAAATCCGAGGCGCACCGAAGGGCTTTTTTGAGCATTCGCCACCTCATGGCAGAGGCAGGTTACGTGGATCACGACTTGTACTATGATGATTTTGGGAAACCGCATCTAAAAGATGGAAATCACATATCCATTACCCATTCGCACAATTTCACAGGAATCATCATCAGCGAAACCGATGAGGTAGGTATTGATATTGAGATGCAACGGGATAAAATCCTGAGGATTGCCCATAAATTCACACCTATCAAAGAGTATAAAACCTTGGCCAATTCCGAGGCTTTGATGCGAAAATTGACCATAGTATGGGGAGCCAAGGAATCCCTTTATAAAATTTATGCACAACAGGGACTGAGTTTTCTACGGCACATCAACGTGATGGACTTTACTTTTGAGGATACCCGCACCGTTGCCGAGATACTTTACAAGGGCAAAAAGTCCCATTACGAAATTGAATTTTTGGAGTTTGAAGGATTTACCTGTGTATATGCCCTCAAAATGATGGGAGGTTGATGAATCCTTTTTGTAATTTTGCATGCTAAATCCACAATCTCCATGAAAATATCCGTTGAGCTTACATTATCTCCTCTTCAGGATGATTTTGAAGCACCGATTATTGCTTTTATTAAAAAACTACGTGATTCTGGCTTGACCGTTATGGAGAATCCATTGAGCACACAAGTTTTTGGAGACTATGACAAGGTAATGGAATTGCTCAATTCCGAAATCAAGGAAAGTTTTGAGAATTTGGACCATGTGGTGCTGACCATGAAAGTGGTAAAATCCGACCGAAGCGAGTATGAACCCCATTTTTGATTTCTTCCTCGGTCCGTACGAAGACCGGGAACTATCCCTGATTATTTTAGAAGCCACTGCTTTTTTCTTTGGAATTGCCAGTGTTGTCTACGCCAAAAAAGAAGATATTTTGGTGTATCCCACAGGTTTGGTGGCCACGGTGATAACCACTTATATTTTTCTTGTTGATCGCTTGTATGGCGATATGATGATGAATTTCTACTATTCGATCATGAGTATCTACGGATGGTGGAACTGGGCCAGACGTAAGGACAACAGGGAATTGGTGGTAAACATTACAAGAACGAATGCCCGGGAAAAATGGGTGGGTTTTGGTTTTTTTCTATTGACCATGTTGGTTACCTATGGTGTTTACAAAGCATTTGGAGCCGAAATAGGTCCAACCAATTATGTGGATATATTCACATCGGGCATTTTCTTCACGGGAATGTGGTATATGGCCAACAAAAAACTTGAAAACTGGACCCTTTGGATTTTGGGTGATGTAATAACCGTACCTTTGTATGCCTACAGGGGATGGGGAATGTTCTCGTTACAATACCTCATATTTACTGTTCTAGCGATACAGGGATATCTAGCATGGAAGAAAAACTTGGCCAAGAGCCCAACAACCTCATAAAAGTGGTCCTTTTTGGACCGGAATCCACGGGCAAGACCACATTGTCCAAACAACTGGCGGAGCATTACAATACCGAATGGGTGCCCGAATATGCCCGTGAATATCTCCAAGATAAATGGGACAAAGAGCAAAAAACCTGTGAACCATACGATTTGTTGCCCATTGCCTACGGACAAATGCGCTTGGAGAACGAATTGGCAAAAAAAGCGAACAAAGTACTTATCTGCGATACCGATTTATTGGAGACCAAAGTATACTCTGACGCCTACTACGACAGTACATGTGATCCGCTTATCGAAAAATATGCCCTTCAAAACACCTACGACCTATACTTCTTGACATATATTGATACCCCATGGGTAGCGGACGATCTTAGGGACAAACCTGACGAAAGAGAACGAATGTTTGCACATTTCAAGGAGGCATTGGAGAAAAGTAACAGGAAATTCATTAAATTAAGGGGGGATAAAGCATCAAGGCTATCCAAAGCAGTAGAACACATAGATAAACTTCTCCAAAAACATGATTGAATTAAGTCCTAAAGACTTGGAACAACTGGATTCCAAAGGAATTTCAAAAGAAAAAGTAGCAAACCAAATACAAACATTTAAAGAAGGTATCCCTTTCGTACAGCTATCGCAGGCCGCTGTGGTGGGCAATGGTATACTTCGGTTCTCGGAAAAGGAGCAATTGGATTTGCTTCAATATTTTGAGGACAACAGAAAGGAATTGGAACTATTAAAGTTTGTGCCCGCCTCAGGGGCGGCATCACGAATGTTCAAGGCAATGTTCAATTTTCTGGACAGCTATGATCCCTCAAAAGAAAAACTATCCGACTATATAGAACGCACAGGAGATACCGATGCAAAAAAGTTTACTGAGCATCTTTCCGACTTTCCTTTTTATGAATTGATTATGTCCAGAATCGGGGACAAAGCGTCCAACAAGGACGAAGAAGCCTATCTTTTTGTAAAGGAAATGTTGTCAGAAGAAGGGTTGAACTATGGGTTTTATCCCAAAGGACTTTTGCCTTTCCATAAATATGAAAAAAGCACAGCAACCCCATTTGAAGAGCATTTAAAGGAAGCAGCGCTCTATGCCAAAACCAAGGGCAAAGCCAATCTTCATTTTACCGTATCGGAACAGCACGATGAGATGTTTGTCAAGGAAGAGGCAATGGTAGGTCCAAAGGTTTCTAAGAAAACGGATACCAATTTCGATGTGTCTTATTCCAATCAAAAACCATCCACGGATACCATTGCGGTGGATATGGAGAACCAACCCTTCAAAAACAGCGACGGTTCCATTTTGTTCCGTCCCGGAGGTCATGGAGCCCTTATTGAAAACCTGAACGATCAGGATGCCGATATCATATTCATCAAGAACATAGATAATGTGGTGATCGATAAAAACTTGGAGACCGTGTCCAACAGCAAAAAAATGTTGGCGGGTGTCCTTAAAAAAGTCCAGGACAAAGCATTTGCCTATGCCAAACTTTTGGAAGGTGATGTGTCCATAGAAAAGGCTGATGAAATAAAATCATTCTTGGAAAAGGACCTCAATGTTCGCATGCCCAACAATTACGATGATTTAAGTGTAGGTGAACAAAAAGCTTTGATTAAGGACAGAATCAACCGTCCCATTCGTATTTGTGGTATGGTAAAGAATGAAGGAGAGCCCGGAGGAGGTCCATTTTGGGTCAAGGATTCGGGAGGAAACATTTCGCTTCAGATCATAGAGTCCGCCCAGATTGATATGGACAATAATGACCAAGCTGCAATTTTACAGAATGCTACGCATTTTAACCCGGTGGATTTGGTATGTGGGGTCCGAAACCACAAAGGAGGAAAATTCAACCTATTGGATTACGTAGATCCAAAGCAAGGGTTCATCACGGGAAAAACCAAGGAAGGAAAGGAGCTGAAAGCTTTGGAGTTGCCAGGTCTTTGGAACGGTGCCATGGCTTTTTGGAACACCATTTTTGTGGAAGTTCCATTGGTGACCTTTAACCCAGTAAAAATGGTTAACGACCTTTTAAAGCCTACGCATCAGGTGTAAATATTTAAAAAACAACGGATTAAGGCCACTGCAAAAAAAGTAGTGGCTTTTTTTGTGCCATGATGTGACCTCCTTCAAAAAAGAGTGTCTAAAAAAGTATAGTCGAAACTGTTATTCGATGACATGATTAAATTATGATAATCCTTGCGGGTTGTCGCAACTAGGTTGGTTGATTTGGCGAGAAGGCCGTGCACTCTGTACGGCTTTCTTTTCATAGGATTCGGAAACAGTGGCAACAACGTAAAAATGATATACAAAATAGTCCTTTTCTTAAATCTGATATCATTAGCTATGGCTTTGTACATATTGATATCGTACTTAAGAAGGAGAAATAAAGATAAGGACATGCAAGAATAGGATGATGCTATCTAAACACTATCCATGTATTATCCATTTCTGCCAATCTGTACCATGGTCTTTTTTCCTTGTGACCATTAATTGGCAAATATGAAAGGCTGCTTCGGCAGCCTTTCTTGTATAAAATTTACACACACTGTTTATAGGATTACACACTTTTACACAATCATTGAAAACGGCATAAAAAGTTAATCAATTGATAATTAGTTGCTTGCGTGTATTTAAGCTAAAAAGAATGAAGTGGCATTATGTTTTCAGTTAGATAAGCAAGTTTAACAATTAAAATCATATACCATGAAAAATTTAGCTTTAGCAACAGTACTATCATTTGTAGGAATAACAGCATTTGCCAATGTGGAAACTCCAAAATTGGAAGCAAACAACGCCATTGAGATCGTAGTTGGGGATTTCGAGGAAATCAATGTATCCGATCTTCCTTCCGCGGTGACTACAGCAGTAGAAGAAAACTATCCTACGGCTAAAATCGCAAAGGCTTACAAAAATGATAAAGACCAATATAAATTGGATCTTACCCTTGAAGACGGCACTACGGGAACTGTATATGCCGATGCAGAGGGAAACTGGATTGACATGTAATTAGGTTTATCGCCCCACGATAGTTAGTTTGGTTGAAAAGGGCTGCAAAATGCAGCCCTTTTTTTGTGATAATTTTATCAAAAACATATAATCTCCAGAGAGGTATGGGCCGTATATTAGATAACTGAGATATGCCCAAAATCCTAATCATTGAAGACGATACAGCCTTCTGTCAAATGCTTCAAAAGTTTTTGACCAAGAACGGTTTTGTCGTATCCATCAGCTATTCCATTAAGGAGGCCGAAGAGCTTCTCGCCAAATCCACTTTCGATATAATTTTGTCAGATGTAAGGTTGCCCAAAGGAAACGGTGTGACATTGCTTCCTCAAGTGAAACGTGACTCTCCTGCGACACAAGTGATTTTAATGACGGGCTATGCCGAGGTGAAAACCGCGGTAAATGCAATTAAAAAAGGAGCTTTTGACTATATTTCAAAGCCTTTTACCCCTGAGGAAATACTCTCTGTAATCAAGGATGCACTGAATACCAAGGTAGCAGAACCAAAAGTTTCCGGTCAAGCTCCAAAATCCAATCCTAGAGAAGAAGCGCAGACCAATTTTCTAAAAGGACAGGGAGAAAAATCCAAAAAACTCCACCAATATGTGGAATTGGTAGCCCCTACCAATATGTCCGTTTTGCTTACAGGCGAAAGTGGCACAGGAAAGGAAGTGACCGCCAATGCCATTCATAAGGCGAGTAAAAGAAGTGATCGTCCATTTGTTGCAGTGGATTGTGGCGCCATACCCAAGGAAATTGCCACCAGCGAGTTCTTTGGACATGTAAAGGGCAGTTTTACGGGAGCGATAGACGATAAAAAGGGCCATTTTGAAGCAGCCAATGGAGGAACACTCTTTTTGGATGAGGTGGGCAACCTCTCCTATGAACACCAAGTGCAATTGCTCAGAGCCATTCAAGAACGTAAAATAAAACGTGTGGGCAGCACAAAGGAAATTGAACTGGACATTCGGATTATAGCCGCTACCAACGAAAATCTTTCAGCTGCTGCCGAAGAAGGCGAGTTCAGGGAAGATCTGTACCACCGTCTGAATGAGTTTTCCATTGAAGTACCTTCTTTAAGGGATAGACGGGACGACATTTTGTTGTTTGCCGATTACTTTTTGGCCAGGGCAAATTCAGAATTGGACAAGAACATATTGGAATTTTCGGATGAGACCAAAAGGATACTCCAAGATTACGATTGGCCTGGAAATTTGAGGGAAATGAAGAACGTGATCAAAAGAGCCGTTCTTTTTTCTGAAACCGAAACCATGTTTCCAAACGCTTTGGCCGATGAAGTGGTAGAAGGAGCGAATAAAGATGAAGAAGCCATTTTTTCTAAATCGGATTATGAGAAGGAGCGGATTATGAGTGCCTTGAAGCAGACCAATTTCAACAAAAGTAAAGCGGCAAAATTACTTCAGATCACGCGAAAGACACTTTACAACAAAATCAATCAATATCAACTGAATGTTTAGCCAAATACTGTTGGATGTCGCTTTCCATTTTGTCCACAACTTCCTTTAGTTCTGAAAGAATATGGAACGCTTTTTCTCCTTTTGAATCATCTGAAATGTTTTCCAAAATCTCTAATAAGGGTATGGCATGTTGTACTTCCAATTGCCGAAACATAGGCAACATTTTATGCGATGTTGCGCGGATATCGTTATAGTCCTTGTTGCCAACGGCCGAAAACATGAGTCCAAGACTTTTGCTCGTATTCTCCAGAAACACTTTCAAAACTTCCTGAATGGCATCTTGGTCATCCAAAAAAGGTGAAATATTACTGAGGGTAAACACGGAAGAATCCGAAGTAGGTAAACCCTTGGAAAAGGTTTTCTTTTCTGTCTGTTTTAAGGTTTTTAAGAGTGAATTCGCCGTAAATGGTTTCTGTAGAACTTCGGAAAAACCGGAGTCCAAGTATTCACTTTTATTGCCGATTTGTTGTCCCGTCATGGCAATTATGGGTTTCTGGTATCCCATGTTTTGAATGGCTTTCAGGACGGAGAATCCATCAGCAACGGGCATTTGAATATCCGTAAGAACGACATCGAATTGTTGGGTTTTTGAAAGATCAAAATCAGCAAGACCTGTAAAAGTCGTTGTTTTGATATTGTTGACTTTGCAAAGTTCCGAAATAAGGCCAAGCATGTTCTCATCATCATCAAAAACCAAAACGTGTAGTTCCTCTAGTTCGTGAGCAATTTCTTTGGAGTCATTTTCATCCATTTCCATCTTTGAAAATTCTATGGGAACCTGAACAGTGAAAGTGCTGCCCACCCCAACCTGACTCTTCAAGCTCAATGAGCCGCCCAACAATTCCGTCAGCTTTCTGGAAATGGTAAGGCCAAGCCCATAACCGATTTGCTTTTTGTTGGAAGTCACCTCTGCTTGTGTAAATTCCTGGAAGATGGCTTCCTGTTTTTCAACCGGTATTCCTGCACCGGTATCCTCTATATCGATCCTTGCCCATGTGCCTTTTCCTTTTTCCATCACTTTTGCTGAAACCTTCACATGGCCGGAATCTGTGAACTTAAATGCATTCCCAATGATGTTGGTAAGTATTTGCCGTATTCTAAAGGGGTCGTTTTTGATAGGTGTTTTCAATTCCTCCGCTATTTCCAATTGTAGTACAACCCCTTTTTTCGATGGTATTTCTTCGAAATCAACAGCAACTTCCTCTATTGATTGATGCAGGGAGAACGGTACGTTGTCCAGTTTGATTTTTCCTGCTTCCAGTTTTGAATAATCCAAGAGATCATTGACCAAACTATCCACATAGGCCGAAGAGGACTTGATTTTTTTCAGATAGTTCAATTGTTTGCTGTTCAAACCACTTTGTTCAATCAAGTCCGAATACCCGCTAATGGTATTTAGGGGTGTTCTTAGGTCGTGACTTACGGTTGAAATGAGCTGTTCCCTACTTTTTAAAAGTGATTCAGCATACTTTTTAGCACTTTCAAGTTGTTCCCGGTATAGCTGTACTCTCCAATAATCCTTGGATATCATCAGGGTGAACACGATCACAACGATAAGTCCTAAGATAATTGTTCCCACGGCCAATCCTGAACTTTTTTTAAGGGCTCGTTCTTGCTGAAGGCTATCCAAGTAGGCATTTTGGGCCATTTCCTGTTCAAAGTCAGATAAAATCCCCCGCATTTTTTGCGACAGTTCAAGGTCGGTCCTGTAAATCTGTAGCTCTTTTCGAAGTACAGTACGTTCCGTGGTGGCGGTCTCGGTTTTGGCCTTTTCCAAGATGGACTTGGAGATCGCTAAAATGGAATCGATATTGTTGGCATCCGTATTTCCATTCGAATTCGGGATGTTCTTATTGAGCAATGCCACATATGCTTTGATGGATTCCTGTGCCTCCGGAGACAATTGATGAAAATTGGGAGCAAACGTTTCAGGGGTAATTCGTCCCATGTCCACTTCCATTTCATGAAAAGTATCCAAAACCGAATCCAATGAAGCACTTTTTTCATTCTGCACCTTCAGTTTGCGTAGTTCGGCATTATTGAACACCTTTTGTTTTAACAACTCTTGCACACTGTCCAATTTACCATTGTTGGTTTGGGCAAGTGGTTTCAATGAGTCGATGAAGCTGTTAATGGAGTCCACTTTTCTCGAATAGGATTTCAAATCCTGGGGCTTTTTGGTTTGCAAGGCCAATTTTGAAAGGTTTTCAGCATCATACAGCTGCGTGAGCAATTTATTGGTTTTCAGTAATTTTTGATTGCTATTCCCCTGGTTTTTTGCAGAAGCATAGCTTTTGAACTCATCATAGATGAAAAATGCAGCAAGAATGGCAAGAACACCGAGAACCGCATAGCTCAGTATGATTTTAAGGGTAAACCTATTTTTTGATTTAGGGTCCATACCCTTATATACGCAGGCGGTTGGGGGGCATGGTTGTTATCAAAAGTTAAATTTCCCAATGGTATTTTATGAAAATCAATAATCGCAGCTTACATTTGCGGCATCTCAAAGGGGTGCTTTTTACCAAAAAGGCTGAGATTATACCCAAAGAACCTGGGCGGGTAATGCTGCCAAGGGAATGCGCAAGCCGCATCTTGGAATTTCTATGTTTCTTTAGAAACAAAAATCAATTACTAACAAAGAATAATGACCCCTTTTATTCGTAACATTTTTACGAATGAAACTCTATTCAATTATTCAAAAAAGAGCCGCTTCTGGCTCATTGCGACCGACGCAAAACAACCATCGGAATTACATTAAAAGGGTATGTGCCGCAACAGCTATTTTTAGTTTGGCATTGACCGCAAGTGCCCAAGAAGAACCCATCGATAGTCTTGAAGGCGAAAAAGTGGTGTTGGATGAGGTTCTGGTGCAAGCCGTTAGGGTAACCAAGGACTTTCCCATTACTTTTTCCGATTTGGACAAAGTGGAGCTGGCTCCGCGTAACTTGGGGCAGGACGTACCCATTTTGATGAATTTTATGCCAGCTGTGGTCACTACCTCAGATGCTGGTGCAGGTGTGGGCTATACAAGCATTCGAGTTCGTGGTAGCGATGCCACACGGGTAAATGTGACCATCAACGGTGTTCCTTACAATGATGCCGAATCACAAGGGACTTTTTGGGTGAACATGCCCGATTTTGCTTCCTCCACACAAAGCCTGCAATTGCAGCGTGGTGTGGGTACTTCCACCAATGGGGCGGGAGCCTTCGGGGCAAGTTTGAACATGCTCACTGATGCCTTCTCAGAAGAAGCTTATGCTCGAATCTCAACTTCCGTGGGCAGCTTCAACACCTTGCGGAACAATGTAAAGTTCAGTACAGGATTGATGAACGACCACTTTGAATTTTCTGGACGACTGTCACGCGTTACCTCAGATGGTTATGTGGACAGGGCAGCTTCGGAATTGGACGGTTATTTCCTTCAAGGTGTGTATAATGATGACAATACCTTGATTAAAGCTTTGCTTTTTGGCGGACACGAGGTTACCTACCAAGCATGGAACGGAATTACAGCAGATCAGTTGGAAAACAATCGTACCTACAATTCAGCAGGGGAGTATACCGATGATAATGGTGTAACCCAATACCATGATAATGAGGTCGACGATTACAAGCAAGACCACTTTCAATTGCACTGGTATGAAACCTGGAATTCCGCTTGGAACACCCATTTGGCTGTACACTATACACGCGGTCGAGGTTACTTTGAGCAATATAGGGACGATGACGATTTTGCAACCTATGGCCTGGAGCCCATTACAGTAAATGGCAATTTGGTGGAAACCACGGATTTGATTCGTCGTCGGTGGTTGGACAATGATTTTTTTGGAACCATCTTTTCCGCAACTTACAACAATGAAAACTTGGAACTGATCATGGGAGGTGGTTACAATGAGTACAAAGGGGACCACTTTGGCGAAATCATTTGGGCCGAGTATGCCAGCGATAGCGAATATGGGGACAGGTATTATGATGACACTTCCACCAAAACGGATTTTAACGTGTATACCAAGGCCAATTATAAGTTGACGGACCAATGGTCATTGTTCGGAGACCTACAGTACCGTGGAGTGACATACGAAGCCAACGGGGATGATACAGGTCTGGTAGATGACTCCTTCAACTTTTTTAACCCAAAAGCCGGAGTCACATTTGACTTGAATCGCAACAATAATTTCTATTTCTCGTATGCCAGGGCCAACCGTGAACCTAACCGCAATGATTACGAAAGTGGAAGCCCAAAACCAGAAAAACTCAATGATTTTGAACTGGGATGGCGATATGTTTCCCCAAGCTTTCAGTTGAACACCAATGTCTATTACATGCGCTATAAAGATCAGTTGGTCTTGACAGGGGAATTAAACGATGTGGGTGCTCCGCTTCGATCCAATGTGGGGGACAGTTACCGATTGGGCCTCGAAATCGAAGCCAATGTCGATATTTCGAATTCGTTCCGATGGAGACCGAACATCGCCTTGAGTGATAACAAAAACCTTGATTTCTATTTTGAAAGGGATGGGGTCCTTCAGGATTTAGGGAACACGAATATAGCCTATTCACCAAAATTGATTGCGGGCAATATCATTTCCTATATGCCCAATGCTAATTTTCAAGTGTCGTTGCTGTCCAAATTTGTAGGGAAACAATATATGGGCAACATTGATTCCGAGACTTCGGTTTTGGATAGTTACACGCAGACGGATTTCAATGTGCAGTACACCATCAATATGAACTCTTTTATAAAGAGTATTGAATTATCCGGGTTGGTGAACAACATTTTTGATGCGGACATTGTCTCCAACGGATATTTCTATACATTTGATGATGATTACTCCAATCCAGGAACTATCACGACCATCGAAGGTGCCGGTTACTATCCGCAAGCAGGGATTAACTTTCTTGTGGGAGCCACAGTCAATTTTTAATCAATTCGAGCAAATATTGAAGGGATTTATGTCGAGAACGGTGCTTTAGCTTAATTTTCAACGGGATTCTGTAATTTGAACATAAATACAGAATCCCGTTTCTATTTATTGAAGAGTATCCAAAAGTAACTTTTGGGAAATGACAAGCTATCGTTTTTACCAAAGTTGGTGCACATGCTTTTTAATGTGCCTGTCATAGATCTGGTTTACAGCTACCTTTTCATCTTTGGTAAGCTGAGGTAATTCCACAGCCTCAAGATTGCTTTTAAGATGTTCGACTTTGGATGCACCTGGAATTATGCAACCTACCTCGGGGAAATCCAATATCCAACGTAGTGCAATAGGCGCAAGGTTTTCTTTCTGAGGGAATATTTTCTTGAGTTCATCAACTGCTTGAAGACCTACATCAAAAGGGACACCGCTAAAGGTTTCTCCTTTATCAAAAGCGGCACCCTCTCTGTTAAAGTTTCTGTGGTCATCCTTTTCAAACGTGGAGTCAGAAGAAAATTTTCCCGAAAGTAACCCACTGGCCAAGGGCACACGCACAATCACACCGATATTTTTTTTCTGTACTTGTTCAAAAAACAGCTCCGAAGGGCGTTGCCTAAACATATTGAATATGATTTGAACCGTACTCACATTCGGATATTCAATCGCCTTTAAGCCTTCTTCAACTTTTTCGACGCTGACACCAAGGTTCTTTATTTTACCTTCATCCTTTAATCGGTCGAATAGTTCAAAAATTTCGGGTCGATAGTATACTTCGGTAGGCGGACAGTGCAGTTGTATCAAATCCAAACATTCCAATCCAGTATTTCTTAAGCTGTCCTCCACATATTTTCGCAGTACGTCCACAGTATACCCTTTATTCACGTGCGGGTTTATCTGCCGACCACACTTTGTGGCGACAAAAACCTCTTCCGACCTGGATTTTACAACTCGACCTACGGTAGCTTCACTTGACCCAGCTTCGTAAACGTCTGCGGTATCTATAAAGTTTACGCCTGCATCTATCGCTTCGTGTATAATGCGTTCAGCTAGATTATCATCAAAACCAGAACCCCATTTCCCCCCGACTTGCCAAGTACCTAATGAGATTTCAGAGACTTGTATTCCTGTTTCTCCGAGTTTTCTATACTTCATTCTTAAATTTAATTGGAAATTATAACAGTGTTCCCACTTTGGGTAGCTCTATAAGGAAGAAGTCCATAGTACCGGTTTTCATCATCGGGCGTACTCCACAATAATCCCGTCGTAAGCTCATAGGTATATCCTTCACAACTACAAACTACATTTTGTCCATCAATCGTCATTGTGGAGCAATCATTGGGTGCATGATTGGGACAACTAGCTTCCCACGCCATAAAACCAGACCCCGTATTGATGACAAAAGCACCTCGAGTACCCACACCGGTGTTGCCGACATAGATTGGATTCAAAGGGTATTGGAGGTCGTTATACAATGGAAGGTTCATATTAAGCTCAAATCGAAAACTAGCATCGGGCAGGTAAGGATTTCGATTGGAGGTATCCGAGCTGCAGGACAAGATAAGCGCCAGAATCACAATGGCCCAGAAGTGCTTCATAGTCGATGTTTGAATACGTTTCTTGAGCAAAGTTGATGAAAATTTGCCTATATTTGCGTTAAATCCTCGCAAAAATACCATGCAGGTCATCGGTATCGTTGAGGATTTTTTGTATTTGTAGGAAGAGTACATTGGGGAAATTTTCTGATTTTCTTCAATGTCTCTTTGCATTAAAAATTAAAGATATGAGCAAAGTTTCATACTATACACCCGAAGGATTAAAGAAGTTAAGGGATGAATTGAACCAATTAAAGGATGTGGAGCGCCCCAAAGCCTCGCAGGCCATTGCAGAAGCAAGGGACAAAGGGGATCTTTCCGAGAACGCAGAATATGATGCGGCCAAAGAAGCCCAAGGTCTTTTGGAAATGAAAATCTCCAAAATGGAAGAAACCTTGGCCAATGCCCGTTTGATTGATGAATCACAATTGGATACCTCTAAAATCTTGGTGCTTTCCACCGTAAAACTCAAAAACCAAGCCAATGGCATGGAAATGAAATATACCCTGGTGGCAGAAAGTGAAGCTGACCTAAAGTCGGGAAAAATTTCCGTGACATCCCCGATTGGAAAAGGACTGTTGGGAAAAGAAGTTGGCGATGTGGCTGAGATCAAGGTGCCCAATGGAACTCTGAAATTTGAAATTTTAGAGATCACACGAGAGTAACAGTTACTAAATTGGTTATATTTAATCCCGTTGAAAAACGGGATTTTTTATTTTAAAACCGAATCAAAATGGCCAGTATCTTCACAAAGATCATCAATGGGGACATACCTTCCTATAAAATTGCGGAGGATGATGACAACTATGCATTTTTGGACATCAATCCCAATTCCAAGGGACATACCTTGTGTGTGCCCAAGAAAGAAGTGGACAAGATCATGGACCTTGATGAGGAATCATACATGAAACTGATGGCTTTTTCAAGAAGGGTGGGACTTGCCATAGAAAAAGCGGTGCCCTGCAAACGGGTGGGCATGTCCGTAATTGGATTGGAAGTACCCCACGTACATGTACACCTTATTCCACTTCAGAGTATGGCCAATGCCACATTTCAGCATAAGGAAGAATTGACCAAAGAGGAGTTCGAGAGGGTTGCCGAAGAAATCAGGTCTTACCTTAATTAAAGCCTTCCAAGTAAAAATAAACCCCAGCAGCTACCAAACATAGCATCAATACAAGAATAACAAAGAAAAGCATCGTAAACCTTACGGCAGTTCTGTCCGGTTTGACCAGTTTGTTGTAATAATCAAAAACGCGCTCAATATCGGGAGTCCAGTCCACGGGATAAATAATCGAGTCGCATTTCTTGCATTTTATCTCATTGGTAACCACGCCTGTGGTCCTGTGGTACAGTGCGTTATAAGTATGTTTTTGGTAAAACGTAATCTTGAGTTCCTGATTAAAACATTTGGGGCAGTTGTTGGTAATATCAGCTTCTTGGATTACAAGTTGTTTTTCCTTGGCCATAATTCATTTTTATAGTGCTCGTAGGGAAATCTGCATGATAGTTCCTTCTTTACTTGACGAAAATACTTTAATTTTTCCTTTATGGTACTCTTCAACGATTCTTTTTACCAACGAAAGGCCTAATCCCCAGCCTCTTTGCTTGGATGTGACCCCTGGATTGAAAATGTTTTGAAAATCACTTTTGTGTATGCCATGGCCGGTATCCGATACTAGAATATAGATATTTTGCCCCTTTTTTTCAATTTGGATGGCAATGTTGCCCTTGCCTTTCATGGCATCGATACCATTTTTAACAAGATTTTCAATGCTCCAGTTGTACAAAGGTGGGTTCATAAGTACATGGGCTTCATCCACATTGGAGCTAAAGGAAAAATGTACCAATTTGGAACTACGTTGTTTAAGGTAGTCGTAAGCTTTTTTGGTTTCGGCCACGATATCGTGTTGGCGTAATTCGGGAACAGAGCCAATTTTGGAAAAGCGCTCTGTGATGGTTTGTAAGCGGTCAATATCCTTGGCGATCTCTTGGGTAACCTCGGGATTGATGTCTTCCGATTTCAATAGTTCGTTCCAACCCAGTAGAGAGGTGAGCGGCGTTCCAATTTGATGTGCGGTTTCCTTGGCCATACCAGCCCAGAGTTTATTTTGTTCCGATGCCTTGTTGGTTCGGAAGAAAAAGAAGATCACTGCTGCGAACAAGAAAATAATCAATAGTAGGGCCAGTGGATAATATTTTAATTTGTTCAACACATCAGAATTGCCGTAGTAGAGGGTTTCCAACAATTCCTCTTCCTGTATGATCTCTATGGGTTCATTCTCATTTCGGAATTGGGCAATCTTTTTTTGGATGTATGCACTGTCCGCTACTTTGTCCTCGGGTATATTGTGCGTTTTGTATGACCCCTCTTCGTTTACCAAGATCATAGGAGTTGAGGTATTGTTGCCCAACACCTTTAGGGTAAGGTTTCCCAGTTCTTGGTCAACCGAGGATTGAACAAGCTCCAACTGGGCGGTGGCCCAAATCTCCATTTTCAGCCGTTCTTCCTCTTTGAATTTTTTAAAAAAACTATTGGTATTCCATAAAATAAGACTCACAATGAAGAATGCGGATATCAGCAAGATGATATTGGAGGTTTTCCGTTTAGTGCTAAAGTTCATTGTTGGTCAAATTCTGTTTTAAAGATAGGTAATTGGAAAACATGTTGATAGATAGTTGAAATAACGGATGCCATTGGAATTCATTTTATGTACTTTTGATTTTCAACAAAAATTAACATTGCATGGAAGTTCAGGGACGAATCAAAATGATAGATGAAACCAAAACATACGGTAACAATGGTTTCAGAAAAAGAGAGGTGGTCGTAACGACCGAAGAACAATATCCACAACATATATTGGTTGAGTTTGTGCAGGATAAATGCAATTTGCTGGACAATTACAGTGTTGGCCAAATGGTAAAGATCAGTATCAACCTAAGAGGTAGGGAGTGGGTAAACCCTCAGGGGGAGACCAAATACTTTAATTCCATCCAAGGGTGGAGAATGGAAAACTTGCAGTCAGAACCTGCTGCGGACAATATGCCCCCCGTTCCACCAATGGAAGCTTTCGAGCCTGCCGACGACCTTAACGAGGAAGATCATGATGATCTGCCTTTCTAATTGAATTTAGTAGGATATAGAAATACATTTAACAATGAAAATCCGAACTTTAAGTTCGGATTTTCTTGTTTTAAGCCGGATTTGTATTTTTAGAAAAAATTGCCATTGGAACATACGCCCCTATATTTTTTGAGTAAGAAACTGGAGTTTCCACCTGTTGATACCGCCAGCGAAGATGGTTTGCTCGCCGTGGGAGGGGATTTATCACCCGAAAGATTATTGTTGGCCTACAAAAATGGCATTTTTCCTTGGTTCAATGATGATTCCTTGATTCTTTGGTGGGCCCCGGACCCACGTATGATTCTGTACCCCGATAAAGTCAAGGTTTCCAAAAGCATGCGGAAAGTGATTCGCGATGGCACTTTTACCCTTACCAAAAACACCTGTTTTGAACAGGTAATGGACTATTGTGCCCAAATTGAACGAAAAGGCCAAGATGGCACATGGATAACACCTGAAATGAAAACGGCCTACATGAACCTGTACAAAAAAGGGCATGCCAAGTCATTCGAGGTTTGGGAAGATGGAGAACTTGTAGGAGGATTGTACGGTGTTGATCTGGGTCATGTTTTCTGTGGAGAGAGCATGTTCAGTTTACGGCCAAATGCATCCAAATACGCATTCATACAAATGGCTCAGGAATTTGGGGAAAAAGGATACAAAATCATTGACTGCCAAGTCCATACCAATCATTTGGAGAGCATGGGTGCCGAGTCGGTTCCACGAAAAGACTTTTTGGAAATATTACAGGGATAATTGTGCACTTGTCAATAGAAAAATAGTGTTTTGTGGCAAATTGGAGCTGTAATCTTCCATTCTATATTCGACTCCCATTTGAAATTTCACTCCTCCATTAAGCTCCCAACCAATCTGTCCGGAAAGCCTCGTGTCATACTGTGGGGCATTGTGTTTGGCCACACTCAAAAGATTTTCAAAACTGCCCACAAAATAAGGCTCTCCCGGGTCCAGTTCTTCTCCCATCAAAGGGAAATCCAATGCAAAGCGATAACGAAATCTATGAATGGTAAGCGAGTTGGTAATGCGTTGCTCGGCACGTATTCTGTGGCCAAAACGTACAGCCAATGGTTTGTAGGTAATGTTGTACTGTTGGGTAAGTCGCAGTTCATTCTCCCTATCTTCAAAATTGTTTCGGAACCTATATTGGATCCCCGATGCAATACTTTGGTTGTCCCTTATTTTAAGTTTGGAAAAGTGGGCAAGGTCCAATTGCCTTCCTTTTAAGGTAAGTTCCTCATCATCGTAAATGTAATTTCGGTTGGCCACGGAGAAATTATGGGAATAGGTGCCAACCACTTTGTAATTGACAGCAATTTGTGGTTGCCAGTAAGCCGTAAGGTTTTCTTGGGCATGAACGCTTACCATCAACAAAAAAAGGACGAAAAAAGAAAACCACTTAGTAGAGTACATGGTCATAACTTGGAGGGAAAGATTTACGAAGGCGTATCAGTTGTCCTTCTGAATCGAAAAGGGCTTCATATTCTTGGAATTCTTTGTCTTTTTTGGCAGAAAACACCAATTCGTACTTTACTTCAGGTAAAATCAGGTTTTGAAAAGCATTGTGTAAGGTTTTTTCCGTGGGTTGACCCTCTTGTGTGGAATATTGTTGCTGTATTTTTTTTACCCGGGGCTTTGCATGATTTTCATCGAGGTAATACATAATAGTGGCCCAGGTGTCATTGGGAATGTCCCTTTCCTTTATTTTGAATTCAACATCTTCCAAGGAGCCATTTTTGTTGAATTCCACGCTGTAGTGCAACCTCCCTTTTTTAAACTTTGCCTCGTAACTTTTTTTGGTACTGTCCATTTCTTGGTAAAAACGGACCCTTTTGGCATCCTCCAAATACTTTTGGATAAGCGAAAAGGATTTGCTCGGAAATTCCTCTTTGTCTATTCGGGATTCCCGCTCGTACTTGTTTTGTGCAAAGGATATCTGCACCATACCAAGAAGCATTAAAAGAATGTAATTACACTTCATGGTACCTAAAACAGTTTACTTCGTGATCGTTTACCATGCCCGTCGCTTGCATATGGGCGTAAATTACCGTGCTTCCCACGAACTTGAACCCTCTTTTTTTCAAATCCTTGCTGATGTTATCCGATAATGCTGTTGTGGCCGGAGCATTTTTATAGTTCGCCCATTCATTTTTGATGGGTTCATCATCCACAAAATCCCAAATGTATTTGCTGAAGCTGCCAAACTCTTTTTGAATTTCCATGAATGCTTTTGCGTTGGAAACCGTGGCATTGACTTTTAATTTGTTTCTGATGATGCCGGGGTCTTGCAATAGCATGTCAATCTTGGATTGATTGTAGTCGGCAATTTTCTTATAGTCAAAATAATCAAAAGCCTTTCTGAAATTTTCACGTTTTCTTAATACGGTAATCCAACTCAGACCTGCCTGGAAGGTCTCCAATATCAAAAATTCGAAGAGGGTGTCATCGTCCTTTACCGGAACGCCCCATTCCTCATCGTGATAGGCCTCGTATAGGGTGTCGCCTACGCACCACCCACATCTGTGTTTGTCCATAACCATTCGTTTTATATCAAAAGTAAGGGAAAAACACAAGAGTTAATTGAAAGTTAAAGTATTAGAGATTAATAGTAATACTTTTATATTCGCGAGAATTAGTTTTAAAAGTGATGTGTGATGGATTTACTGATGCAATCTCTTAAAATAGGAGTGAACGAAAAGCTTTATATAAAAGACCCCGAGTCCTCGACCTTGGGCAAGAACATAGTTGAGCAAAGTATCTTGATGATCGATGAAATGGGGTTTGAAAGTTTCACATTCAAAAAATTGGGTGTGAAAATCAATTCCAATGAAAGTTCCATTTATCGTTACTTTGAGAACAAGCACAAGCTGTTGCTCTATTTGGCCACTTGGTATTGGGGATGGATAGAATACCGCATGGTGTTTGCAACAAACGGTATCTCTGACCCAATGAAAAAATTGGAAAAGGCGGTTGAGATTCTTACTCAAAATGTGGAGGAGGACAGTTCCATAACACATGTGAACGAAGTGGTTTTGAATAGGCTTATCATCAATGAATATTCAAAATCCTATTTGGTCAAAGAAATCAATCAAGAAAGCAAGGATGGCTATTTCATTGTCTGTAAAAGATTGGTCAACCGTTTGAGCGATATGATTTCAGCAGTGGACGAAAACTATGCCTATCCCATAAGCATGGCCAGCAATGTGCTGGAGGGTTCATTGCATCAGCATTTTTTGAAAACACATTTCCCAACACTTACAAACTGTAACGAAAAAGTTACTCCTACGGAGTTTTTTACGGACCTCATATTCCGGACACTAAATAAAAAAGAGAATGGCTAAACAAATACTTACCGCATGGCAACGGCTCATGGGACTGCTTGCCTTGGATAAAAAAGACATTTTTCAAATATTCTACTACGCCATTTTTGCGGGATTGGTCAACCTGTCCCTTCCTTTGGGAATACAGGCGATAATCAATCTTATACAAGGGGCCAGGGTAAGTACGTCTTGGATTGTATTGGTGGTGTTGGTTACCCTTGGGGTCGCTTTTGTGGGGGTGCTCCAGTTGATGCAGATACGGATCATTGAGAACCTTCAACAGAAAATTTTCACAAGATCCTCGTTTGAGTTTGCCTATCGTTTTCCAAAAATAAAAATGAGCGAACTCCGGTATTATTACCCACCAGAGTTGGCCAACCGTTTTTTTGATACCCTTACAGTTCAAAAATCCTTATCCAAGATTTTGATTGATTTTCCTGCGGCATTGTTACAAATAGTTTTTGGTTTGTTGCTGCTGTCTTTTTACCATCCATTCTTTATCATTTATGGATTATTGCTGCTCTTGCTCATCTATATTGTATTCAAGTTTACAGCACAAAGAGGATTGGATACCAGTTTGGACGAGTCAAAGATCAAATATAAAGTTGCACATTGGGTACAGGAAATTGCCCGTTCCATTATTAGTTTCAAGCTATCGGGAAAAACCTCACATGCTCTGGACAAAAATGACACCTTGGTCGAAGAGTATTTGGAAGCAAGGGAAAGTCATTTTAGGGTCTTGGTCTTGCAATTTATCCAAATGATCGGCTTTAAAGTACTGGTAACGGCAGGCTTGTTGTTGATCGGTGGACTGCTGGTTTTGGATCAGCAGATGAACATAGGTCAGTTTGTAGCCGCGGAAATCATCATCTTATTGGTCATCAGTTCCGTTGAGAAAATGATTTTAGGTCTTGAAACGGTTTATGATCTATTGACTTCCTTGGAAAAAATGGGCCAAGTGGTTGATAAAGAGCTAGAGCCCCAGACCGGTGAGACACCATTCAAGGAGGACGAAGGTTTGACCGTAGAGCTCGAGGATATCGTTTACAAAGTTCCGGGACTGGACAAAAAAATCATAGACCATTTGTCGCTTACAGTTAAACCAGGCACTAAATTATTGGTACAAGGAAAAAGCGGTTCGGGAAGGTCCACCCTTTTAAGGATGATGGCAGGCATTCTAGAGCCTGATGAGGGTAAAATATATGTGAACAATGTAGCCCTACGGGGTATAAAACTTAGCCAATACCGGTCCTATTTGGGACATTCCCTTAACGAAGAGTACCCGTTCGAAGGAACCCTGTTGGACAATATCACTTTTGGCAACAAGGATATTCCCATGGAGGATGTGTATTGGGCCTTGGAAAAAGTAAGTCTCACGGAATTTGTGAAAGAACAGCCCCAAGGTCTGAAAACCGTTCTATATCCCGAAGGGAAAAAGATTCCTGATTTCATTTCCAGAAAAATAGTGTTGGCCCGAAGCATTGTAACAAGGCCTAAACTTATGATTCTAAAGGATCCCTTGGAACAATATGATGAAGAGGGAACAGAACGAATGATGGATTTCTTGACAGACCCAGCCAATGGATGGGCCTTGGTCGTGGTCAGTGAAAACCCAAAATGGGCAAGCCGCTGCAATCAAATCATTCGGATGGAAAAAGGTAGATTGATCAACGTAAAATAAAGTTCATGCTCAATATTTCTTCAAATAATAAATTGAACGAGAGGGTAGACCTTACCGGTTACGAGGCGGGCAAAAAGGTCTTCCACAAAAGGCACTATAAGCAATTCAACCGTTTTTTGGCAGCTTTTTCCATCATTGTGCTTTTCATGATGTTTCTACCATGGACCCAGAACATTTCCGGTAGAGGTTATCTTACCACTTTGACCCCCGATCAGAGGCCACAGACCATTCAATCCCCGATTCCTGGGCGTATTGAGAAGTGGTTTGTAAGGGAAGGGGAGTATGTCGAAAAAGGGGACACCATCCTACATATCTCAGAGGTGAAAAGTGAGTATTTCGACCCCAATCTAGTGGAACGTACCGGACAGCAAATCAAGGCAAAATCGATGTCCGTAACATCATACCAGGAAAAGGTAAAAGCCTTGACCCAGCAAATAAAAGCCCTGCAACAAGAGCGTGGCCTAAAGCTGGAACAGGCCAGAAACAAACTGATGCAGTCCAAATTAAAGGTAAAAAGTGATAGTATTGATCTTGAGGCGGCAAAAACCAATATTACCATAGCCCAACGCCAGTACGATCGTACGGAAAAATTGCAACAGGAAGGGCTGAAGGCCGTGACCGATGTGGAAGAAAAGCGATTGAAACTACAGGAGACCCAAGCAAAACTCATAAGCCAAGAGAACAAATTGTTGAGCAGTAAAAACGATGTCATCAATGCGCAAGTGGAGATCAATAGGGTGCAAGCGGAGTATACCGATAAGATTTCCAAAGCGCAGAGCGACCTCTATTCAGCTCAGTCCAATCAGTTTGACTCCGAAGCACAGGTCACCAAACTGGAGAACCAGTACACCAATTACGAGATGAGGAGCAATATGACCTACATTCGAGCTCCCCAAAATGGATATATTACCAAGGCCATTCAGTCTGGGATAGGGGAAACCTTCAAAGAGGGCGCACAACTGGTAGGTATAATGCCCTCGGATTATGATATCGCCGTGGAAACCTATGTAGACCCCATAGACCTTCCATTGATTCATGTGGACGAAAAAGTGCGTATCCAATTCGATGGGTGGCCCGCCATTGTGTTCAGTGGTTGGCCGAACGTTTCCTATGGAACATTCGGAGGTAAAGTGGTCGCTATTGAAACGTTCATCAGTCCCAATGGGAAGTATCGTGTGTTGTTGGCACCCGATGAGGAAGAAGCGCCATGGCCCGAAGACCTTCGTGTAGGTTCTGGCGCAAGTACCATGGCTTTATTGGAAGATGTTCCGATTTGGTTCGAGTTGTGGCGACAGTTGAACGGTTTCCCGCCGAATTATTATCAACCCCAAAACACCAGTGCAAATGCCGCGAAGAAATAGAAGACTACTTTTATTTTGTACCCTCTTTTTCTTTTCTGTACATATGTTTTATGCACAGCAAGACTCCTTGGTGCTCGGATTTAAGGAGTATTTGGGTTATGTGAAAAAATACCATCCCGTTGCCAAGCAGGCCCAGTTGAACATAGCCATGGGGCAGGCCAACTTGATGAAGGCTCGGGGAGGGTTTGATCCTAAAGTAGAGGTTGACTTTGATAGGAAAGAGTTTAAAGGAACCGAATATTGGGATCGATTGAATGCGACCTTCAAGATTCCGACCTGGTTCGGTATTGAATTGAAAGGAAATTTTCAGCAGAATGAAGGTTATTACCTGAATCCAGATGAAACTTTGCCCGAAGATGGACTCTACAGTGCAGGGGTGTCCATGTCCGTTTTGCAAGGGTTTTGGATCAATGAGCGCATGGCAACCTTAAGAAAAGCCAAATTGTTCAGAGAGCAGACCAAGGTCGACCAAGATCTGCAGGTCAACCAAGTTTTGTACAATGCCTCATTGGCCTATTTTGATTGGTTGAAGGCCTACAGGGATGCTGAGGTCTATGAAGATTTTCTGGAAAATGCGGAAACACGATTCCAAGGAATCAAGGAAAGTGCCCTTGCAGGCGACATTGCCATGATCGATACCGTAGAAGCAAAAATTGCCGTTCGAAATAGGGATTTGGGCTATCAGCAGGCAAAGGTGAAACTGATGAAAAAATCACTGGAGCTCAGCAACTTCTTATGGATAGAGGATGTGCCCGTGGAGCTTCAACCAGGAATCAGTCCCAATGTGGAGCCCGAAATGGATATCAATACAACTTTGGAAATAGAAGGAGTGCCTTTGGACAGTTTCAATTTGGAAACACACCCCAAGTTGATGTCCTTGGATTATAAAATTGAAGGTTTGACGGTGGACAAGCGTTTAAAAGCGAATAAGCTACTACCCAAACTCAAGGCGGAATACAATTTTGTCACAGAGACCCCCGAATTGATGAATTCCTTTGTTACGGAAAATTATAAGGCCGGATTGAGTTTTCAAATGCCCATATTCCTTCGAAAGGAACGCGGGGATTTAAAACTGGCCAAGTTCAAGCTCAGGGATGCGGAATACGAAAGGGACAATGCCCAAGTGGAAATACAGAACAAGGTCATCGCCATTTACAATGAACTGGATTCCTTTACTGATCAGAATCGATTGATTGCCGACATCGTGAAAGATTACAATACAATGTTGCAGGCTGAGGAGCGAAAGTTCAGTTTTGGGGAAAGTTCCCTCTTCTTGATCAATTCCAGGGAAAGCAAACTCATTGATGCCTACCTGAAACAGAACGAGATGCAGAACAAGTATTTTTATACCAAGGCCATGTTGTTCAAGAGTTTGGCCATCAATCCAAAAACATTGTAAGGAAAAGGTTGTAAAAACAACCAATGACAAAAGTCACCAAATAGGAAGATTGTCCTTGGTACTTTTGAAAAAACATTTTTTATGGAAGTATTGGAGCAGAATAGATTGGAAATAGTTCAGGAGTACATTAAAAAAGCAATGGATTACCCAAGGTACAGTGAGTTGGTGCGGCAACTTGCCAAAATTGGCAAGTCCACTGGCCCAAATCAGTCCGAAGCTATGGCCAATTATACAAAACTCGGTGATCGCCGAATGGCCCGTTGGGATAAAACCTTCAAGATTCCAGAAGATATCCAGCAAAAATTGAAGACTCATGACAAGGAACTGGTGTTTTTGGCCCTGACGGAAAGCTGGTGCGGAGATGCCGCAGCCAGTTTGCCCATCATCAATAAAGTAGCCGAAGCGAGTCCAAATATTGCCCTAAAAGTTGTTCTGCGGGACGAAAGTCTCGATTTGATGGATGCTTTCCTTACCAATGGCGCCCGTTCGATTCCTAAAGTCATTGTTTTGGATAAAGCCAATAACGAAATTGTTGGCGAGTGGGGACCACGCCCCAGTATAGCTACCCAAATGGTGGAAGGTTGCAAAAAAGAACATGGAAAACTTACCGATGAGTTCAAACAAGAACTTCAGGTATGGTACAATAAAAACAAGGGTCAAAATATTCTGGAAGACCTTCTAAAATTACTTGCTCTGGAATAGATAGGTAATGGTTCCAATTTGTGATGCTTTGGAATCCGGGCTAAAACGTGCTTTTAACGCATAGGCAATGGCATTGTCTACCAAACAGCCATTGTTCGTTCCCGAACTTTTATCGTTAAAGCTGGCTTCCGTTACATAGCCATTGTCGTCCACTGAAATGTTCACTACAACCTTGCCACCTTCGATACAAGTGTAAATGGGAGGAGGAAGATGGTATGCGTTTCTATCCACCAAGGAATAGGAAATGGAAGTACGTCTATCTTTTAGGTAATCGGTAAATTCTTCTTTTTCAGCATCGCGTTCGCCCAATTTTTCCTTTTTCTCATCACGTTGGGCGCGCAATTGTTTCAATTGCTCTTCAAAACCGGAATTATCCGCATATTCTCCAGTTTCACTACTCATGGCCCGTTCTTCCATGAGCTCCTCCAACGTTTTTAAAGGTTCTGGATTCCCGACACTGGGTTTTGCAGTTTGGTTGACTGCCATGTGGCTTTTAATGGGGTCGTTGGCGGCTTGCATTTCCTCCAATCGTTCCTCTTCCTCTTCGAGAAGTTTCTCGATATCCTCATCGGCCAAGCTCATTTCAATGACGTACTCATCCTCTTGTATACCCCCTAAGTGAATATTGAAAAGCAATAAAATCACTATGGACATAGCGAAGAAAGTAATCAAAAGTGATAACTGGCTCTTGTTTAAGTTCATGGTTTATCTATAACCGCTTTTTTGCAAAAATATTTTATCCCAACCTACCTAGGTCGAGGCATTTACTTCAAGCTTTTCCTTGAAATCATTGGGGCTTGTAGCATTATTTACGTTGAAATCACCTATTTTGGTTCTTCTGAGCTCGGATAAATAGGCGCCAGAGCCCAAAGCTTTGCCAAAATCGTGCGCCAAGGAACGGATATAGGTCCCCTTACTGCAAACCACCCGAAAATCCACTTCGGGGAGGTCTATTCGGGTAATCTCAAATTCCAAGATTTCTATTTTTCGTGATTTTATTTCCACTTGTTTGCCTTCTCGGGCAAGTTCGTACAATCGCTTCCCGTCTTTTTTTAAGGCTGAAAAAATGGGGGGTACTTGATCAATCTCTCCCAAGAATTGTGTCGTAACTTCTTTGATGGATGCATCTGTGATATGTTCGGTGGGAAAGGTCTCGTTCACTTCCGTCTCCAAATCATAGGATGGCGTAGTGGCGCCCAGCGTGAAAGTACCTGTGTATTCTTTTACCTGTCCTTGAAGCTC
>CETR01135613.1_pt1 | contig 36179 bp, 33 predicted proteins | sample 531281 | NCBI WGS metagenome assembly CETR01 (sample SAMEA2622568, study PRJEB7988) | marine metagenome | biome: marine biome (ENVO:00000447); feature: mesopelagic zone (ENVO:00000213); material: "saline water (ENVO:00002010), including plankton (ENVO:xxxxxxxx)" | depth 696 m
CATAATCTCAAATCGATTACCCGTTCAGTTACAAATTAGCAATGGAACACTCAATGCGATACCAAGTGTTGGAGGTTTGGCCACAGGGATGAAATCTGTACACAGTGGAGGCGAAAGTCTATGGATTGGCTGGTCCGGATTAACGGATGAAGACACCCCGGAAGAACTGGAGGATGATATTGACAAGGCTCTAAAAGAGCATGGCTGTGCCAAAGTAAAACTCGATTCTGATGAAATTGATGGATTTTATTACGGTTTCAGTAACCGAACCATTTGGCCCTTGTTCCACTATTTTCTCAAGTATTCCGAATTTGAACTGAACTATTGGGACACCTACAAATCCGTAAACCAAAAGTTTGCCGATGCCATCATAGAAAACTCGGATGAGGACGACACCATCTGGATTCATGACTATCAATTGATGTTAGTACCACAAATGGTGCGGGAAAAGCGTCCTGATACCACTATTGGCTTCTTTTTGCATATTCCTTTCCCATCTTTCGAAATTTTCCGAACCCTCCCTTGGCGTGAAGAAATCTTGGAAGGATTGTTGGGCTCCGATCTAATTGGGTTCCACACCTACGACTACGAAAGGCACTTTTTGAGTTCCGTACGAAGATTGATCGGGTTGGATGTGAGCTTTAACGAGATTTATCTGGATAACAGGGTGATCAAAGTGGATTCATTCCCAATGGGGATCGATTATAAAAAGTTTAGGGATGCTGCTGTACTGCATGATTCCAAAAGCAAGGAAGAGCGGAGCGATTTACAGGTCCGTTTGGACAACCACAAGGCATCAGCACCCGATACCAAGCTCATTCTTTCCATAGACCGTTTGGACTACAGTAAAGGAATCGCAAAACGAATCAATGCCTTCGAATATTTCCTTCAGAAATACCCGGAATACAAGGAAAAAGTACGATTAATCATACTGGCCGTCCCCTCCCGTTCCAACGTTCCACAATATCAATTGTTAAAAAGAGAGGTGGATGAATTGGTAGGCCGAATCAATGGAGAATTGTCCACAGTGAATTGGACGCCCATTTGGTATTTCTACCGTTCCCTGCCCTTTGAGAGCCTGATTGACCTCTACACCTCCAGTGACATTGCATGGCTTACCCCGTTACGGGATGGAATGAACTTAGTCGCCAAGGAATATATTGCCACCCGTACCGATAAATCAGGTGTGCTTATTTTGAGTGAAATGGCCGGCTCTGCTTACGAAATGAACGAGGCATTGTTGATCAATCCAAATAATTTTGAACAACAAGCAGATACCCTGAAAAGAGCCTTTAACATGCCCATGGAAGAGCAGGTATCGCGAAATACCTTTCTGCAAAAAAGATTGGAACGCTACAATGTGGAAGTCTGGGCCAATGAATTTATGAATGCTTTGAAAGAGAACAGGGATTTGGGCAAAGCCTTTATTTCAGAGAAAATGTCCTCGGAGATTCTATTGTCCATTCAAGAAGAATACATGAAATCCAAAAAACGGCTATTGTTCTTGGATTACGACGGAACCTTGGCCGGATTCCACAAAGATCCACAACAAGCCTCTCCCGATGAAGAGCTTTATGAACTCTTGGATGAACTGAATCAACAAGAGGACACAACGGTATTTTTGATCAGTGGAAGGGACAAACAGACCTTTGGACGTTGGTTCCTGCCTAAAAAATACAATATGATCGTAGAGCACGGGGTGTGGATTTCCCGAAACGGAGAAGACTTTAAATTGTTGGAACAGGTAAAAGGGGAATGGATGAGCAAAATCCGACCTGTGCTGGAATCTTTTGTGGATAGGACCCCAGGATCATTTATCGAAGAAAAGAACTATTCCTTGGCGTGGCATTACCGAAATACGGACCCGGATTTTGGAGCAAAAAGAGCCACAGAGCTCAATACGGTATTACGCAGTTTAATCGGTAATGACGATATTAGTGTGTTGAACGGGAACAAAGTAATGGAAATAAAAAGCAGCAATGTGAACAAAGGAAGGGCTGCCACTCGTATGTTAAGCGAAGATGATTACGACTTTGTTTTTGCCATTGGTGATGATTGGACCGATGAATTTATGTTCCAAGAACTCCCGGATTCGGCGGTTACCGTTAAAGTTGGACTCAAAAAAACACAGGCCAAATACCATGTGGAAAATACTGCAAGGGTCAGGCAATTATTAAAACGTTTTACAAAACCATGATACGAAGGTTTTTCATTATTTGCTTTTTGTTGGCATCCGGTCAAGGATGGGCGCAGATAGAAACAGAGGTCTATCTTTTTGATATGGAACTGAATAATGGAAAACCCGTTTTGAGCAATCCTAAAAACATTTCCAACAATCCCGGATACGACAATCAGCCTTCGTTTTGGGATGATGATAGTGTGTTGTTTGCCTCTACCAGAGAAAACCAAACGGATATTCTTCAGTTTAATGTTAATGAAGGAAGTATGTCATCTTGGTTGACTTATACCACCGCAGGTAGTGAATACTCCCCTTTACGTATTCCTGGAAAAAATGCTGTTTCCGCTATCCGTTTGGATGTAGATGGCCTTCAGCGACTCTACGAATATGATGTCGAGACCAGCGAATCAGAGGCTTTGTCAGATTTAAAGATTGGATATCATGTGTGGTTCGATAATCAGATTTTAGTTGCCACTGTTTTGGTGGAAAACCGAATGGACCTTGTGGTTTTGGACTTGGAAGAGCATACCCAAAAGACCGTTTATCAAAATGTAGGGCGTTCCCTGCACCAAATACCCAATACTGATTTGATCAGTTTTATTGGCAAAAAAAACAATGCTTGGGAGGTTTTATCGCTTAATCCGATTACGGGCGAATCCAAAAAAATAACCCATACCTATGGTAAAGAAGAGGATATTTGTTGGTTGGATGAAAATACCATCATTACAGGAGCGGGCAAAAAGCTTTTAACAAAGGATATTGGCTCGGAGAACGGTTGGGAACCCTTTATCGAATTTGATCAGGAAGAAATCAACAACATTAGCCGAATTGCCATTAGCCCAAACCATAAAAGATTGGCTTTTGTTGCGGAGGAATCCCCTGCTAAAATCATTCAAAAACAAGTAAAGGCCTTTAATCAACGAGACTTGGAAGCATTTGTGTCCTGCTTTGCCGAAGATGTGCTGGTCAGACGTTTTCCCAATGAAAAAATGTATCAGGGCAATGGTACAATGAGGAAGAACTACGAACGCTTTTTTGAAAATGTGGAATCATCCAGCGTCGAAGTAGTCAACCGAATTATCCTTGGAAACACCGTAATTGATGAAGAAGTTACCCAAGTAGATGGCAGGGAAGGACATCAAGTGGCCATATATCAAGTCCAAAATGGGCAAATCACTTCAATGACCTTTATTTTTCCGGATGGTCCTTTGACCGATGCAGAAAGTATTGTGGAAGAGCAACTGGACGCTTATAACAATCGTGATATTGAAGGCTTTGCCGATACCTATGCCGATTCCATTGAAATATTTGAATATCAAAATACACCAAGCGTGAAAGGCAAGTCGATGGTCAAACAACAATACGGATCGTTTTTTGAAAACACTCCCGACCTTCATGCAAAAATAAAGAACAGAATAGTTATTGGCAACAAAGTGATCGATCAAGAGCAGGTAGTTGCCAATGGCATGGAATTTAAGGCCATTGCCATTTACGAAGTGGAGAACGGGACAATTACCAAGGTCACATTCATTAAATAACTTTGAACAAATCAAACCCCGCACATATGAAAAAAACAATTACGCTCCTATTGCTAACCATTACAACCCTTGGTTTTGCCCAAACCGATACTCGACTTTACGATATCATCAATTCAGTTTCCGCTGAACGTATTGAAAGTGATATAACCACATTGGTCAACTTTGGTACAAGACATACGTTGAGCGATACCGTTTCCCAAACCCGGGGCATTGGTGCTGCCCGAAGATGGATTAAATCGGTGTTTGAAAAAATCTCTGCCGACTGTAGCAATTGTCTCGAAGTTTTCTATCAAAAAAACTTAATAGAGGAAGGCGATAATTCCCGAATCGTCAAAGATGTGGAAATCGTAAACGTCGTTGCCATTCAACGTGGGACCAAATTCCCGAATCGTTTCATAATCATGAGCGGGGATATCGATTCCCGTGTCAGCGACCCTACCAACTATACTTCTGATTCACCAGGAGCCAACGATAATGCCAGTGGAATGGCCGGTACTATCGAAGCATCTCGTGTGTTATCCAAATACAAGTTCGAGAGCAGCATCATTTACGTAGGACTTTCAGGCGAAGAACAGGGTCTTTATGGAGGTAAAGGTTTAGCCACCTATGCCGAAGAGCAAGGATGGGATATTGTTGGTATTCTCAATAACGACATGATTGGAAACATAACCGGAGTAGATGGCGTTGTGAGCAATAGGGATTTCAGGATTTTCTCAGAACCCGTTCCACCTACCGAAACAGAACGAGAGCGAAGGGCTAGACGCTTCTATGGCGGCGAAGTGGATGGGATTTCCCGTCAGCTGGCACGCTACGTGTACAAAACCACCAAGACCTATATGCCCGAAATGAACCCCATGATGATTTACCGTTTGGATAGGTTTGGACGTGGCGGACACCACAGACCTTTCAATGATGCTGGCTATGCCGGTATTCGCATCATGGAAGCCCACGAGAATTACACACAGCAACACCAAGACATCCGAACAGAGGACGGTATTGCCTACGGAGATGTTCTGGAACACGTAAATTTTGAATACGCCAAAAAGCTTACGGCCGTCAATGCCATTAACTTGGCATCCATCGCCTGGGCCCCACCTGCTCCAGAAACTGTTGAAATCGGAGGTATTGTGGAACCCAGTGCCAAACTACGTTGGAGCAAGGTTGAAAATGCGGTCGGATATAAAATATATTGGAGGGATACCACCTCCCCTACTTGGGACCATTACAAATACGTTGGGGATGCAAATGAACATACCTTGGAAGGCATTGTAATAGACAATTACTTCTTTGGGGTGGCTGCCGTGGGCAAGGACGGACATGAAAGTCCAGTGGTTTTTCCAAACAAGATTTTTAGATAATAAACATTCATAAATGAAACAAAACTTCCTAACCATTGCCCTTTTACTTGGAGTATGGGCAATCAGTGCACAAGAATTCACAAGACAAGACACCCTAAGAGGCAGCATAACCCCTGAACGCGCTTGGTGGGACTTGAGTCACTACGATTTGAACGTAAAGGTTGAACCCTCCAAAAAATTCATCTCGGGATATAATGTAATCAGCTATAAGGTATTGAATGAAGCCAAAACACTTCAAGTTGACCTGCAGGAACCCATGAAGATTGAATCCGTAGAACAAGATGGCAAAAAGTTGAAATTCACTTCGGAGGGAAATGCACATTTCATCAAGCTGAAGAAAAAACAAGTGCCTGGAGAGCTCAATCAACTTAAAATAACCTACTCCGGGTATCCACGGGAAGCTGTTCGTGCGCCATGGGATGGTGGTTTTTCATGGAAGGAGGACCCTAACGGAAACCCCTTCGTGGCTACCTCTTGTCAAGGACTCGGAGCAAGTGTTTGGTGGCCCAACAAAGACCATATGTACGATGAGGTGGACAGTATGCGCATCAGTGCAACGGTTCCAAAAGACCTGATGGATGTCTCCAACGGACAATTGGAAAGTGTAGAGGACAAAGGAGATTTCAAAACCTACAATTGGGTCGTCAAAAATCCAATCAACAATTATGGCGTTAATGTTAATATTGGGAATTACGTTCATTTTGGAGAAACCTACCAAGGGGAAAATGGTCCACTTCAACTGGATTACTATGTGCTGCCTGAAAATTTGGAAAAGGCCAAAAAGCAATTTACACAAACCCCAATGATGATTAGGGCCTTTGAGCATTGGTTTGGTCCCTACCCTTTTTATGAAGATGGTTTTAAATTGGTGGAAGTGCCCTATTTGGGCATGGAGCACCAAAGTTCCGTAACCTACGGCAATAAGTTCGAGAATGGTTACTTGGGCCGTGACCTATCAGGTACCGGTTGGGGGCTACAGTTTGATTTTATTATCATCCATGAAGCGGGGCACGAGTGGTTTGCCAACAACATCACATACAAAGATATTGCTGATATGTGGGTGCACGAAGGATTTACAGCTTACTCGGAAAATCTGTACCTCGACTATCACTTTGGTAAAAAGGCATCTGCCGAATACGTAATCGGAACACGCTCCAATATTCAAAACGACCGCCCGATTATCGGACCTTATGGTGTGAACAAAAGTGGTTCAGGCGATATGTACTACAAAGGAGCCAATATACTTCACACCTTACGCCAATTGGTGGACGATGATGAAAAATGGCGTCAAATGCTGAGAGGGCTGAATAAAGAGTTTTATCATCAAACCGTTACCTCAGCTCAAATTGAAGCTTATTTGAGTGAAGAATCAGGCAAAGACCTATCTGCTTTCTTTGATCAATATTTACGTACGACCATGATTCCCTCCTTGGAATATAAACTTGATGGAGAAACCATCAGTTTTAGGTATGTGGACATTGTGGAAGGTTTTGATATGCCCATCAAAATAACAGTTAATGGTTCGGAAAAATGGTTGTTCCCCAATGCTTCATGGAAAACGGAAGATTTGGATGGAACTAAAGTCGGTTTTGATAAAAACTTCTACATCGAGACTAAAAAACTATAATCCCAATTAGTATAAAAGCAAAAAGGCTCTGCAAATGCAGAGCCTTTTCTATTTGATTTCAATCAATTCTTAATTAAACTGTACCTGTGTCAGTGCAAAAGGGCTCGCCCCTTCTCCTTCAGCCTTGTAGGTAAGGTATAGCTCAGGTTGTACTCCATCAGTTTTCTTGATGGGTATCATAATAGCTCCACCTTGACCACCAAGTCCAGCAGGATTGAGTTGTCCTGTTCCCAGGACTTCACCATCGGGAGCTCCGGCTCTCAACTCCATAGTATAACCTATACTTGGAGGTTCTTGCCATCCTACCATGACCATCAATCTACTTACACCAGTTAGGTCGGTATCTTCAATCTTCAACCACCCTTCTGCAGCGTTCAATAGCTGTAGTTGCATTCCACCAAAAGACATGGCTTGCATACCCTCGGTGGGAGTACCATCAGGGAAAGACATGCTATTGCTTGCCAATACCACTGTTTCGGAACCTGTCAAAGGCAATGCTTCTCCCTTACCTTCATCCGTATAACTGGCAGTCAACAAGAATACCTCTCCATTTTCTTTAGCCTCTGGCCTAACGGAACCTGACAAAGGAAGTGATGGTTCTTTATTATCACCACCTGCCAAAGACTGGATGTATTGGGTAATTTGTCTAGCCTCCATTTGGGTAACATTAGGGTGCGCTGGCATAACCACTTCTCCCCAAACACCAGATCCACCTGCAATGATTTTCGCCATCAAGTAGTTGGTAGAGCGTCGGTCTCCTTTGTATTTTTCAGAGACTTTCATGTAACTAGGCCCTATGGATGTTTCATTTTCCTTGTGACAGGACTTACAATCCAAGCTTTGGGTCAATGCTTTCCCCATGACAGCGCCAGACACTTGTTGGTGTCCCAAGTTCATGTTCACCTCATCCATACCAGAACGGTATTCCACGGATACATAAACATTGTCCTCATTTACCTCGCTGTCCTCATCGGTAACAGAAACGGTATAATTAATGGGTTGTCCGGGAATATAAAAGGATTTATTCGCTTGATCCATTTCAATACTTACAACGGGCCTCACATTGCCTGCAACAATGGTCTGGTCAATGCTTGATGCCTCTTCGCCAGCTGGGTCCTTAACAGTAACGTTCAACTTGTATGCTCCAGCTGCATCGTAGGTATGTGTCAAGGTAGGTTCAGTGGTCTCCTCAGTAGTACCATCACCCAAATCCCAAACATAACTCATGCTATCACCTTCCCTGTCATGGGCCTCTACTGTAGCTGTAACAGAAAGTGGCAAAGAACCCGAATTGTTGTCCACGATGAAGTTGTCGATTACGGGCGCACGGTTACCTCCGTTGTATTCAATATAACTCAAACCACTATCTGGATTTGCAGAGAACCAGCCACTACCGTATTCCAATAGGTACACGCGTCCATCAGGACTCATCTCCATGTCAATCAGGTTATGAAGTTCGATATCCGGAGCAAATGGCTCCATTTTGTTGAACGTACCATCTTCAAACAGATGCACGGCCATCATCCAGCCTCTCATCCAATCATAGATAATGACCTTACCGTCATAGTATGATGGCAATCCGCCGCCGTTTGGATACATATCAGACCAATAAGTAGGCCCTGCCATGGCATTCCTACTACCGGAACCGACTTGTGGAAAGTCTTGGATATCACCATAATGATAATATACATACGCTGGCTTTGCCGGTGGCAATTCCCTTAAACCTGTGTTGTTCTTGGAATCATTGATTGGTTTTTCTGGGTCAAAGAACCTTCCGGATTCACCTGTTTCGTAGTTGTATTTGTTGTAAGCAAAGTTGTCACCGATAAACATGGGCCAACCGTAGTTGCCAGGCTCACGGGCTTGGTTCATTTCATCATAACCCATTGGGCCACGTGTTTCCAAACTATCTACACGGGCATCGGGACCTACATCTCCCCAATAAAGGTATCCGCGTTTCATATCCACAGAAATACGGTAAGGGTTACGATGCCCCATGGTGTATATTTCTGGACGTGTTTTCTCAGTACCTACCGGGAATAAATTCCCCTCGGGAATATCGTAACTTCCATCTTCGTTTACTCGGATTCTTAGGATTTTCCCTCTAAGATCATTGGTGTTGGCAGAAGAACGTCTAGCATCAAAGTTTTCTTTACCTGATTGGTCGTTCAACGGTGCGTAACCATTGTTGACATATTTGGCCTCGCTATCGTTAAATGGGGTTGAATTATCCCCAGTTGACAAGTAAAGCAATCCATCAGGGCCAAATGCAATGGAACCTCCTGTATGACAGCAGATTTCTCGCTGACTTTCCAGCTCCAAAATTACCTGCTCGGAATCCATGTCAAAATTACCGTCCTTGTATTTAAAACGCGATAAACGGTTGATCCAATTATCTCCTGTTGGTGCATAGTAAAGGTAAATCCAATTGTTCTCAGCGAAGTTCGGGTCTTTTTGAAGTCCCATCAATCCTTGCTCAGCATTAACACCTGGGGTTTCGAGTGTTTTGTGATATACATCCAAAAAGGCCACTTGGTTGATTTCTTTGGTCTCATCGGAATACAACATGACCTCTCCCCTACGCTGTGCAATCAACACATCATTGTTCGGAAGTACGGTCATCTCTGTAGGCTCAAAAAATTGTCCCGTGGACAAAACCACCTTGCTGAAACGATCTGCTTCCGGTGGGATTTGGGAGCTAGCCTTGACAAAATCCAATTCCAGATTTTTGCCAATAGCATAATTGATTCCGCCCAAAACATGCTTTAAAAACAGTTCTTCGGAGTAACTTTCATCTGTATGCCCTGCAGCAGTGTAAAAAGCACGTCCACCATCAAAATCATGGTACCAGGCCATTGGGTGGTAATCTCCATTTTCGCCACCTTCGTAGGTAGACTCATCAACGGTCATTAAAACATTAATGCCATCATAAATGTTTTTGTAGTTGTACAATTCATCAGTACGGTGCCAGATGGAATCCGTGAAAAATTCGGTCGCTGGGTGGTTTTTATCCTTTATGATAAAGTCAGCTTCGGGCGTACCCGCTGGATGGCTTAAAAATTGCGCTCCGACCAGTTTGTTGTACCAGCCCCAATCGTACTCCGTGTCAGCTGCCGCGTGAATACCCACATAGCCTCCACCTGCTTGGATATAGCGTTCGAATGCTGCTTCTTCACGGGCATTGAGTACATTTCCGGTGGTGCTCAAAAACACCACGGCGGAATACTGTGCCAGATTTTCGTCGGTAAATAGTTCTCCATTGGTTGTAGTGTCAATGACAAAATCATTCTCTTGGCCTAATTTTTCAAGTGCCGCAATTCCTGATGGGATAGAAGCATGTTTAAACGCCATTGTTTTTGAAAAAACGAGAAGCTTTGGTGGCCCTTGACGCTTTTTCTCACACCCAACAAGAACAAAAAGTAGGCATATAGCCCCTAAAATGTAATTCTTCATGTGCATTAGTAATAGTTGTAAAATCTTAAAGTTTAGTTTTGATAATTAGCAAAAAGCCAATTGAGAGGCAATATAATTACTATTTTACTGAAATTGGACTTCTATTGTCTCAAATTGTATAAATAACCCTGTGAATAACATAATACGGCATACGAAACGCATTTGGGTCATTAATCTTCAAGCCCTTAAAACTTACTTACCATAATTTCGATGGTAAATAAATGCAGCTACTCCTCCAACCAAAGCAAAAAAACTCAACATCCAGAACACATTTTGATGTCCGATTTCTTCACCGGGATGTGCATCTAGGAGCATACCGTATGCAGGACCAGCAAATACATCTGGTGTGTAGCCTATCAAAGAAATGATTCCAACTGCAGTACCCGTTAAAACCAAAGGGATTTTGCCAACATGCATTACACCAAAATACAAGGCCCGTGTAGCATAAACACCCGCAGCGATGATAATTACAGAAATAAAAAATAACAATGTTGTTGTTGGAGCGATAACCCCACTGGCAAAGAATAGGCCTCCTATCAAGGTTAAAATGAAACTTACCACCAAAAGCCAGGTAATTCTTAAGCGATCGGCAATCAACCCGAATAAAATACCTGTAGTGGGCCGTAGGAATTGCAACAAAGTTCCCACTTTGGCCGAGTCCACCTGGTTATACAACATTACTTCCTCCGCGTATTGGGAGATGATGTCCGTAATTTTATAGCCTACGTACCCGCAAAGAATAATGACCATTAGCAACCAAACCGAAGGTAATTTCAACACTTGTTTGATATCCCTCCAGGAAATGCGCTCAAGGGTTACTTCTTGATTGGTTTCGTCTGTTTTCATAAAAAACCAGACCAACACCCCAATCAAAACAATGATTATGGAAGCAACATAGATCACATAGGTAAATGCTTCCTTGCGGTCATCGAGATTGGCTACATCCGGAGGCTCCGATAAAAAAAGGGAAAACACCACCACACCCAACAAACTGAACAGGGCGCCTGTCAATCCGCGACCACCATCAAGGAACCCAAAAGCCTTTCCCTGTGAATCGGCTCCACCCCAAATTCTAGTAGCCTTGATCATGGGAGCCCAAAACAGAAAAATAGTGGTAAAGCCCCACCAACCATAAACCATTTGAAGCATCCATAAATCAGGATATTGAGCAAACAAAAAGCCCCCCAGAGCAGTCATCCATAAGGCAATGGCAATAAGTTTTCGAGGTTGATATTTATCAGCCAAAGGCCCCCCTAGAACATAAGAGACCATGGCCACCAAGCCATAAACGGAAAAGCATAGCCCCAACTGTACATTGTCCAACTCCAAAACATCCAATACGGTGGGCCTAAAAACGCGCGGTAATACAAAAGGAAGGATAAAAATTGCCTCGCCCGAAAGAATCAACAATAACAAATAGAACCAACTTGGCTTAGCCTCCTTCAAAACTTGTGTTTGGTTAAAAATCATTAAAAAAAATGGAAAAACCCAGAAGCTTGATGAATAAAAAATCGGGTATCTTTGAGGACTCACATTTCAACCATATCCGGTTTATGCCCGGTTTAAGAAATAAGGCAACGGATTTTGGTATCTTTAGGCGACCGAAAAAGAATATACCCCCTCCAAAGTATGCTTTTCTTAGGTCAAAGCTGAATTCAAAACATAAAGCCAACTCATGAAAAAATTATTAGCCATCGCCCTGATCACCAGCATATGGGCCTGTAAAGAAGAGAAAAAAGAACCTTCCATCGCAGAAAGGATGAAGACCTATACCATTTCCCAAATGATGGACAATGAATCCATTGGAGGCGGAAGTTTTTCACCCGACAAATCCAAACTATTGGTTTCAAGTAACCGCTCGGGCATTTACAATATGTACACCATACCCACTTCGGGAGGCGAAATGATGCCCATAACACAATCGGACAGTTCTTCGGTGTTTGCTATTTCCTACTTTCCGAATGATGAGAGAATGCTGTTTCGCATGGACAACAATGGCGATGAAATCTATCACATTTTTGTAAGGGACACCGATGGAAGTCATGAGGATTTGACACCTGAAGAAGGAGCTCGTTCCCTGTTTCACCAATGGTCCGAAGACAAATCAGCCTTCTTTTATGGTTCCAACAAGCGCGATAGCCGATTTATGGACCTGTACAAAATGGATTTGGAATCCTTAGAATCCGAATTGGTTTACAAAAATGATGATGGATATGATGTAGGTGTCGTTTCTCCTGATGAAAGATATGTCGCATTGAGCAAATCCATCAACACCAATGACAGCGATTTGTTCTTGTATAATTTGGAGTCGGATGAATTAATGAAAATCAATAAAAGCCAAAGCGGAAATTCACCTCAGGATTTCGCCCCCGATGGTTCGGCACTGTACTTCACTACAGACGATGGCAGCGAGTTTTCTTATTTGATGAAATATACGATTGCCGATGAATCCTACGAAAAGGCCTTGGAGCGCGATTGGGATATTTCAGGAAGTTATTTTACACAAAATGGCACTTATCAAGTAACTTACATAAACGAGGATGCGAAAAACACCATCGAAGTGATGGAAGTGGCCACGAAAGAGAATATTGATTTGCCTACGGTAGAGAATATGGAGGTTACGAGTGTAAGTTTTTCCGATGACGAATCCATGATGCGTTTTTATGCCGGTGGATCGCACACGCCATCCAATCTATATGTTTATAATCTGAACACCAAGGAACAAAAAAAGTTGACGGATGTACTGAATCCTGAAATTCAAGGGCAAGACTTGGTCAAAGCAGAGGTTATCCGATATAAATCCTTCGATGGATTGGACATCCCTGCTATTTACTATACGCCACATCAAGCGAGTGAAGCCAATCCAGTACCTGCTTTGGTTTGGGTGCACGGAGGTCCCGGAGGACAATCTCGACAAAACTTTAGCTCCTTTATCCAATATTTGGTAAACCATGGCTACGCTGTGTTAGCAGTAAACAACCGAGGAAGTAGCGGATATGGTAAAACCTTTTACCAAATGGACGATTTAAACCATGGAGATAAAGATCTTAAAGATTGTGTCGAAGGAAAAAATTGGCTGGCCAAACAACCAGAAATCGATGGAGAGAAAATAGGAATTATCGGAGGGTCATATGGTGGATACATGACCATGGCCGCCCTAACCTACACACCAGAAGAATTTGATGTAGGTGTCAATCTCTACGGGGTTACCAATTGGATACGAACACTGAAGAGCATTCCACCATGGTGGGAATCCTTTAAAGATGCCCTTTATAAGGAACTGGGAGACCCACACAGTGCTGATTCCGTCCGATTAAAACAAATATCGCCACTTTTCCATACCGATAATGTCACCAAACCTTTAATCGTACTTCAAGGTTCCCAAGACCCTAGGGTATTGCAGGCAGAATCTGATGAAATTGTGGCTGGGGTTCGGAAAAATGGCGTTCCTGTGGAATATGTGCTTTTTGAAGATGAAGGCCATGGATTTGTAAAAAAGGAGAATCAAATAACAGCTTACAGTAAAATTTTAGAATTTTTGGACGAGTACTTAAAAGAAGAAAAAAGTACCCCTATTAAAGAGGAAAATAAATGATAAAAAAGTTAGTTACCCTATTTATCCTATTTGGATTAGTAAACGCTAATGCCCAACAAGCTGGCGAAGACGAATTGGGAGCCTGGTATATGTATTTTGGCACCAATAAAGTTTCCGAACGTTTCAGTGTCCATACCGAAGGCCAGTTCAGGTTTTACGAAAGCGCCAGCAACTTCAACCAAATGCTGTTGAGAACAGGTCTCAATTATCATATCAACCCAGATGCCATAGCGACTGCCGGTTACGCATATATTGATACGGACAATACCTTTTTTGAGTTTGAAGACGAGATCAATTCCATGGAACACCGAATTTTTGAACAGTTTATTCTAAAGAATAAGGTTTGGGAATTCCTATTTGAGCACCGTTACCGCATGGAACAACGTTTCTTGGATTTTGGCGAAACCACTGACACACAGCACAGGGCCCGTTATCGTATCCAGATTACACTTCCGTTGACAGATACCTTCTTCCTTAACTTTTACGATGAATTGTTCATCAACCTTCAGGATGATTTATTTGGTCAAAACAGATTGTACGGTGCGGTAGGCGTCAATATTACTGAAAACAGCAGTATTCAATTAGGTTATTTGAGAAATCAATTTGCCAATGCCGTATACGACCGTTTGCAATTCGCGATTTTTTACAATCCAGACTTAAGAGGATTGTTTAAGAGCAAAAAAAACTAGGAATAGAGCACGATAAAGGTTGACTTGGTTATTAATATTGCCTAAATTAAGAGCTAATCTTTAAAACCATTTTAATGAAAAAAATACAGATATCAGCCCTAGCGCTATTATTTATAACAGCATTTAGCTGTAAAGAAGCAAAAAAAGAAGCTGAAGAAACAACCGAGGAAGTTGAAGAAACAGTAGAACAAGTGGCAGAACAAATGGATCCCGAAGTCATTACTTTCGAAATGGAACCTAAAAGCGATAGTAATGTAAGTGGCGAAGTGGTGTTTACCCAAGATGAAGGCGAAGTCATCATGAGAGCAACCTTTCTAGGACTCGATGAAGGAGAACATGCGATTCACTTACATGAAAAAGCTGACTGCTCCTCCCCTGACGGAAAATCCACTGGAGGACATTGGAACCCGACCCATGAACCACATGGAAAATGGGGTTCCGAAGAAGGGTACCACAAAGGGGATATTGGGAATTTCACAGCAGATGCTGATGGAAATGCCACGGTAGAATTTTCTACAGATGAATGGTGCATTGGTTGTGGTGACGAGAAAAAAGATGTTTTGGGAAAAGCTGTAATCGTCCATCAAGGAACGGATGATTACACCTCACAACCTTCAGGTGCTGCAGGAGCAAGAATTGCTTGTACAGGCATCATTCAATGATATTGAAAAACATCAAAATAAAAAGCTGCCCAATGGGCGGCTTTTTTTATTGGGATCCCTTTGGATAATGCCTAACTTAGACCTAAAATTAAAACATTCGAAATGAAAAAAATTCAAATTGCCGCATTGGGGCTATTGTTGGTAGCCGCCTTTAGCTGCAAGCAAACAAAAAAGGAGGAAGAAAAAACAGAAGAAACCGCTACCGCTACCTACAGTATAGTGGAAGACTCCACCGATGTTCGGTTTACTGCCTATAAAACCACCGAGAAAGTTCCGGTTGGTGGTACGTTTCAAGAAGTAGAATTAACCTACACTGCAGGGGAGACTCCATTGGAAACTTTGGATGGACTCGAATTTTCCATTCCAGTGAGCAGCCTTTTCACCAACGATGCGACCAATACAAGAGACCCAAAAATAATTGAGTTCTTCTTCGAAAAAATGGCGGAGACCCAATCCATAACAGGTACTTTTTCTTTTGACGCCGACAATAGCTGTACTGTACAGTTGAGTATGAACGGTGTATCCACAGAACTTCCCATGGAATATGAAATCACGGACGACAACCATGTGAATTTCTCTGGCACCATGGATTTGAAAAAATGGGACGCCTTGGAAGCTCTTGCCTCACTTAACGAAGCATGTAAAGTATTGCATACTGGAGCCGATGGAGTAAGCAAAACTTGGGAAGACGTTGCCATTACCGGATCTGTTTTATTGGAACAGGAATAAGAATTGCTTTTCAACAAAGATTTGTAAGAGAGCTGCCTTGAGCAGCTCTTTTTTTATATATTTAGGCAACTTCAATGGATCTGGACAACCTCATACAACAATTTCAGCAAAAGGATACGGTCGCTTTTGAGGCCTTGTACAACATGTATGCTGAGAATATCTGTGGGGTTATCAATGTCATTGTCAAGGATTCCGAACGGTCCCAGGAAATTTGTCAGGATGTTTTTGTCAAGATTTGGGAAAAGTCCGATCAGTACGATACTTCAAAAGGTCGTTTTTTTACTTGGATATTGAACATTGCCCGTAATGCCGCTATCGATGAAGTGCGCTCAAAAACCCATAAAAATCAAAAAAAGAACCTCCCTGTTGATTCTCTCGTAGGTATTTTTGAAAGCGGCGAAGATTTAAACAGCAAAATGGACACCATTGGCCTTCAATCCCTGTTGAAAGGACTCAAGGAAAAGTGTATTTTGCTTATTGATATGCTTTATTTTAAAGGATATACCCAAAAAGAAGCTGCCAAGGAGCTGGATACGCCCATTGGCACCATAAAAACAAGAATTAGAAGCTGTATTTCGAACATTAGAAAAAATATGGCATAAGCATGGATGTGAAAGAGTACATAGCGTCTGGAAAATTGGAACTCTACGTTGCTGGAGCGCTATCCCCTGAAGAAAATCTTGAGGTGCAGCACTATGCCATTCAGTATCCTGAAATAAGGAAAGAAATCGAGGCCATTGAAAAGGCCATCCTGGAACTCACAGAATCCGCTTCGCCCAAAATGCCACAAGACGGTTTTGCAAAAATTAAGGCGGAGATAGATGATGTTATCCCTTTTACTCCTGAAGGCTCGAAGACCAGGAGGACACCTTGGGGCAGTTATCTAGGTTGGGCAGCATCCATTTTACTGGCCGTAGGTCTGTTCTGGATGTATAATGAAAATGCAAAACTGAAATCCGAAATCGAGCTGACCAACCAAGAAAAGCAAAACTTGGAGGAAACACTATCCGAAACCCAAGAAGAGGTAACGGCCACGGAAGGTTTGTTGGAAGAAATCAGGGATAAAAATGTAACCGTAATTGCTCTTGGTGGACAAACCGTTTCCCCATCATCCTATGCGAAAGCCTATTGGAACAAAGAGGAACAAAAAGTCATCATAGATGCAAAAGGGCTGCCAGAACCACCAGATGGGTTCACCTATCAAGTTTGGTCGTTAAAATTAGACCCGCTCACACCGACCAGTATTGGTTTACTGGATGATTTTGTGTCGCAGGACACTAGGCTCTTCACTTTGGAAAATGCCAATGAATCGGAGGCGTTTGGAATTACTTTAGAGCCCGAAGGCGGTAGCGAGACCCCAACACTGGAACAATTGTATACGCTGGGGGCCGTAGGGGCATAAATTAGGGTGAAAAAAGAAGGTGGCCTGGATAAACCAAAACCACCTTCCACACTTAGATTACCTAAAAAAACAATCGAATATTAAAGTTTAAGACCTACTCCAAATCCAAAAATCCATGGATTAATGTCCACATCCGCATCTACAGTAGCACCCAAGGCGGTAGTAGCGTCAACTGTGGCGGTAGTATTCAAGAACAATTTTTTCACATCAAAGTTCAAGAACCATTTATCGTTCAACATGTAATCAAAACCACCCTGCAAGGCAAAGCCAACGGCAGTGTCGTATTCAATGTCATCCACAACAGGGCCTTCATCAACACCGTAGAACAAGGTAAGGTTTACCCCTGCCCCTAAATAAGGAACAAAATTGCCTCCCGTAAAGTGATATTGACCTGTTAGCGTTGGGGGCAACAACCATACACTTCCCAAATCAATTTCCCCGGCGGCGGTCTCCACGGCCTTGACATCATGCTTGGTGGTTCCCAGAATCAATTCCATAGACCAATTATCATCAAAAAAGTAGGTAATGTCGACCTCGGGAACAACGGATGTAGAAATATCCACATCTCCGCCAATAGCTTCAATATCGGCACTTTCGTCTGGAGAAACCACAATTCCCCTTAATCTAAATTGCCATTTGCTACCGTTGTCCGCTGGGGCATCTTGGGCAATTGCCAAGTTGGTCAATCCCATTACAGCCATTACTGCTACTAGTATTCTTTTTCTCATCGTGTGTTATTTTAAAATGATGAGACAAATCTACCGAGCACCCTTTTCCAAGAATATGATGTTTATCATTGGATTAAACCCAAGAAAATCACATCTGGAAAAAAACCACTTTTATATATCAGTAAATCAACTTTTTAGAACCATTTTTTTCGTTTGAAAATGATAATGGAAATGATGGTGACGATCAACATGACGCCCAACAATATAAAATAACCATAAGGCGACTTCAATTCCGGCATGTTTTCGAAGTTCATCCCGTATATGCCCGCTAAAAAAGTAAGTGGAATAAATACCACCGAGAAGATGGTAAGAGTCTTCATGACTTCATTCAATCGGTGCCCTTGGACACTAAAAAAGAGGTTGATTTGGCTTTCCAGTTCCATGATATCCGAGTCGATATCAGCAATCAAACCATTGATTTGTTCACGAAGTTCGCTAAAGTACTTCGTCTGGAATCCTTTGACCTCTACCCGTTCCAGTTTTATAATGATATCCCTAAGTCCGTGCGATGCTTTTTTAAAATCCTGGATCACGGCTTTTTTCTGCTCCACCTCGAACATGAATTCCGGTGTGGGTTCTCGTTTTACAATGGCATCCAAGGCATTTTCCATTAGTACGGTCTCTTCGTATTTATCCTTGTAATTGGTAATCAAGGTTTCCAAAATGAAAAAGAGCAGATAGTCCGCACGCTTTTTTCTGATGATGCCCTTATTTTCAAAAATACGTTGGCGAATCCAATCAAAATGATCGCCCCTCTTTTCTTGTATGCACCAGTTAAAATCCTTGGCCACCACAAAATACATCTGTTCCGATTCCATGCTGTGATGCTCCGTTTTTAAGATACGGGCCGCAATGAACAATTGATCCTCCAAAACAATTACTTTGTTGCCCATTTTTTGGTTCAAGAGCAAGCGTAACAAAAAGTCGTCAAGCCCATTGCCATCCACCATTTGCCTAAACTCCTCCATATACTCCAGACCATAGGTGTTTACCCAAGTGATGGACTTATCGCCTTTGGAGAGCTGTATATCATCCTGCAAAGAGAATTTTCGGTTGTAGTAATTGTCCGGTGAGTAATTTATCACCCATGAATTTTCTTCAAAATCTGTTTTCATGGTTTAAAATATGAAAGGGTTTATTCGTAGTTTAGAACTATAAGTTAAACCAAATTTACTAAGAACCATCATGATTGACCCCATGTCCTTTAAGTCCGAGATTTTGTTCACTATTGTGCTCTTAACCATCATTATAGCCCTCAATTCGCTGAGCAAAAGAGCGATTCGACGTTTTGGCAGGACCAGTTCCATTGACATGAACAGTAGAAAAATCATCTTTTACCTCAGTAATTTGATGTTTTACCTGTTGGCTTTTGTAGGCATATCTTTGATATGGGGGGTTAATTTCAAGGATTTTTCGGTGTTCATTTCATCCATATTGGCCATTTTGGGGGTTGGCTTTGTGGCCCAGTGGTCCATTTTATCCAATTTAACCGCCAGTGTCATTTTGTTTTTCAATCACCCGTTACGGTTGGGCGATAGGATTCGAGTAATGGATAAGGATTTTGATTGGACGGGGAAAGTGGAGGATATTAGTGGTTTTTATCTGTTTATGCGTACCGATGATGGTAAACGCATAACGATACCCACCAATTTGGTCATTCAGAAAGGAATCGAAATCCTCAAAGAAGAGAAAACCTATATGGAAACCCATGATGAAGAATAGAAACGCCATGGAAAAACCATGGCGTACCTAAAAACAACAACCAAGCTGAGACCATGGCGATCTCCAACCTAGTTTTTTAGAAGGGCAAACCTATAGACTGGTTATCTGGGCCTCCTTGATGGGTCCAAGTTCGTACGCAGCTTCTAACAATTCTTGTTTTAACGCACTTACTTTTTCTTTTTTCCCATTGGCTTTATAAACCTCTGCTGCTTGATGAAGAATCGCGGGCTCGTAGGTAGCCCCCATTACATGCTTTTCTATGACTTCCATGGCCTTTTGCTCCTGTCCCACCTGCAATAAACTATAGGCGAGCAAACCGTAAGATTCAGGTGTAGGTCTGTTTTTGACCTCTTCCTGAGCTAGCTCAAATGCCTTCTGCTCCACTTCCAGCCCCAATAAAAAATCCACATTGTAAGCATTGTACATATCTCCATAGTCTTTATTATCCTCAATGATTTTGTAATAATCATCCAAGGACTGTACCCGGAGCAAATCATTCTTCATAAAGTCTGCTATTTCAGCTTTTAGCAAATAGTATTCGGGGGATTTGTTCTTTTTCATGATGGAATCCAGAATTCGAAGCGCTTCAGCACCATTTCTTTCATGGGAATATACAATCCAAGCGATACCTTTCTTGGCATAGGCATTCTGTGGGTCGATTTGCAATGCTTGAAGATATAGGTTGTAAGAGTCCTCTATCCGACCTGCATGACCGTAAAAGTCTGCAAGATTTGTATAGGACCAAAGCAACAAATTCCGGTTTTTTGATGATTCTGCCTTTGCCTGGGCTTTTTCCATAAATTTGATGGCGGTCTCCAGGTCTCCTTTGTAATCGTTCCATTTGGCCACACGAATCAGATAACCAAAGTCGGACATGTTCTGTATACTATCCAAGTATGTATTGGCCAAGTCATAATTGCCCAATTCCATGTGAAGGTCAAAAAGAAGGCTTTGGGATTCCCGAACACCACTGCCCAAGTCTCTTGCTTTTTGCGCCAAGGTAAGCGCCTCCTTGAACCTATGCTGTGAAATGTAATTTCGAGCCAATGCCCTGAGGTAGCCCGATTTCCCGACAGCTGCGATTTCGACTGCCTTTTTTAGGGACTGTTCAGCATCCTTTAAATATCGGATGTCACCTGTTCCTTTAAAAAAACGGCTATACTCACTGGCCACATTGCCCAAACTCAGCAACTGTGTGCTATCTGATTTGATTTTGTTGTCCCAAAGCTTATAATATTTTGAGGTGGTTTTTACGGGTTCTGCCGCCAAATAATGATTATAATCCTGCTTATCTGTCTTAAATTCGGTTTCTTCCTGCTGACACGATGCCAAAAGCAGTATGAACATTGGAAGAAATATATATTGTAGGATTGTTTTCATCTTGTTGTTGTTTTAGAGTTAATAAAAAGGGGGAAGGAAAGTTTCCTTCCCCCATCCCTTTCATAGCAATTAATTACTCGGGTGCTCCCAAATAGGGAAATGAAGTCGAAATATCGGCCGTAAGCCCAACACCATCAGATGTCAGTCTTGGTAAATCGGCCATACCATCATCATCCAGGTCCTGACCACTAAACCTGTCGCCTTCCATTCCCCCGAAAAATAGAATTAGGGATACATCTATAATATCGTCATTGGGGTGTCTTCCAGTCAAAGCCACTTCATCACCGTCGGGAACCAAAATATTTCCATCATTATCATTATCCGTTCCAGGGTTAAAATATGTAGTTGGCAAATCTGGCGCTACTTCCAAAACATCTGCCGCCAAAACCGTGGTCAAGGTTGCTGCATCCAGCCCTAAGATGTTGTTTTCATAATCCACATCTGCAGGGTCCAATCCCAGTTTTAAGGCATAAACATCATGGTATTGCTCCAACCTGGCTTGGAATCCCATTTGGAAGGCCGCGCCCATCTCCGAAGGAATCGTAGTGTTGTGTGCGTCTTTCACACTGGCTTCTCCTTCCATGTCGTAGCTCAAAGTGGTATTGATTCCAGGACGTCCAATGTGATCCACTTGCGAAAAGGTTCCAGAAAAATCCACCTCCATCATATCATCGTCATCCATCATCATGTCGTCGTCCATGTAAGTACCGTTATCATCGTTGCTACAGCCAACGACTAGCCCAAAGCTCAGCACCAAGGCTGTTATATATATCGATTGTCTTAGTTTCATAATATTGCTTTTAAGTTTCTTATTGTTTTCTATTTGTTGTTACCCATGTCTTGTAAACTGATAATCCAAGTGCATTGGTAGCGGTGGGGGCTCCCAACATGCTGTTTGGAATTTCCACCACTATGGATAGCGTATTGGCACCATCAAAAGTGTCGGCCGCTTCTTCCGTAGGTAAAAAACCGCCCGGCGCAGAATCCAATTCAGGGGAGATTACCGCATTGAACTGGAAAAAGTCAAAAAAGAACGGGTCCTGTCTTGGTCCTGCAAAAAGGGACACTCCATCGGAAGTGGTCTCTACAACAGCACTAGCTCCTGAAATCTCCACATCGCCCAAAGCGGCATCGGTGTAGACTTCGCTGTTTAAACCAGTTTGAGACGGGGCAGTTGGGCCAAAAAAGTACATTCTTCCATCTCTTGCTATGGCTTGGATTACTTGATCTTCGACCAAGTCTCCGTCCAAATCAATATTGATTTCGGTAAGTACATCCTCGTCAAAAGTTCCATAAGCCAATTCTGGCAGTACGTTGGATTGGAGGTCCACAACAAATACGGTGTTGTCCGAACCTTCACTGGGTTCAAATGCATAAAAGTCGGCAATGTCCGCCGTTGTTCCCGCGGAAGAGGGCGCGTCAATGTGGTCTGCAGACACCAGTACGGTAGCTACAATTGCCAAGGCTCCGAGCCCTAGTAAATATTTCTTTGTTTTTTTCATGTTAATTGTTTTAAAGGTTTCCTACACCCCTACCTACGGAACCTTGTTTAGGGCGGTTTGGTTTTGAAATGTTAAAATTGTCTTAACGTAATTTTATTGCATCGGTTTACTTGGGATAAAACCAAAGTCAGGGAAATTGTTTTACTTTGACGTTCTAATTCATTTCAATGAACCCTTCTTCCTCTGGATGGATCAACAAGTTTGGTCACCTTGTAGATCAAGAGTCTTTCCCTTTCGAAGACTTTAATGACTTGTACCAAGAACTCAAAGACAATGGATTCATTTATGGTGTGCATTTAAGGATTCCTTCCTTTATAGAAGTGCAGCACACATTAAGTGAAGATGAAATTGCCAAGATCAATTTATTGACCGCTTTGTATTTTACCTATACTTTTGAGGTTGGAAAAACAGATTTTGAAGCTTTCGTCAACAAAGTTTTTGAGTATTACCAATCGTTGGATGTTAGTCGGATTTCATTTTTAAACAAGATTTTGACAGGGTCCAAAACCGAATCCCAACTCGAAAAATTGATTGATTCCAGAATCTATTTGAGTGATAATACGTTCAGCAGAGCTCTAGGAAATAGTTTGACGAATTCGCTCTTGTATGTGGATATCCTCATCTTTATTGTTTACCTCAGAGGCGAAAAAAATATGATGGAACATGCCCAACTTTTGGAGTACGTTACCATCAACATTGTGTACCATGCACTCAACTCAAAAGAGACCCATGAGTCGGATGCAAAATTGATTCAATTGTTGGGATCTTCGTTAACTTATGTGGATTTGGATGAAGCAAAATTCGAAGGAAATTATGCCGATTTATTGACCCAAAATTTCACGGAAAACGAGAAGGATTATTTTCTGGATATGGCCTGTTTGACGATATGGGAAGACAAGAATTTAGACTACACTGAAACAGACTATATTTTTGGTCTTGGAAAAGACCTTGGAAAGTCCAAAAAAGAGATAGAATCCGAATTGATTTTTGTGCAAGAATTCTTCGAAAAAAACAAGGACAAAGTCGCTTACCTGAATAGCAAAAATTTGGCTGTTCAATTCTACGATGGCATGTCCAAAAATGTAAGCAAACTTATTCTGAGAAATAGCAAAAGATTAAAAAAAGAGCTCGCCGAAAGTCGGGAATTGGTCACTCTTTTATCCAAGTCAACCGTAAAAGATTTGAGTGCGGAAGAGAAGAAAAAAGTTCAAGATCAGTTGCTGGATATTTTTAAAAGTATTCCGTCCTTGGCGATTTTTATGTTGCCGGGAGGTGCCATTCTTCTCCCAATTTTCATTAAATTGATACCCAAACTACTACCCTCTGCTTTTGATGACAATCGAGTGGAGGAAAACTAGCTTTTCAAGCTAAAAAACCCACTATAAGAAAAACTTATAATAGGTTTTTTTATTTTAAATTATTCTGATTATCAGTTTTTTAAATAAACTTACTCTAACCAAAGCTTAAAGTCTCTTACGCGCTCTCGACTTACGATGACTTCGTGCTCATCAAAGCGGTTCAACTTAATTTGAAGCCTTGAATTGGTATATGAAATGATGTCTCCTATGTGGTTGATGTTCACGTAGAACTTTCTGCTTACCCTAAAAAATGTCTGCGGCTCCAACTCTTCTTCCAACTGTTCCAAAGTGGTGTCCAACAAATAATTTCTTCCATCCGAAGTTGCGGCATAGGTCCCTTTGTTCTCACTGTAAAAACATTCCACTTCATCGGCATTTATGATTTTCAGATGTTGCCCTACCCTAGCTGTAAATCGTTTTTTGTATTCCCGTTCCAAAGGGTTTACCAAGAGCTTTTTTATGTCGTTGAAATCAATCGGGATTTTTCGGTTTTCGGGCTTGAAATTTTGATACTTTTTTACGGCACTTTCCAGCTCTTCCTCATCAATGGGTTTTAGTAAATAATCGATGCTGTTCAGCTTGAATGCTTGGAGTGCATATTCGTCATAAGCGGTGGTAAAAATGATGGCGCTTTTCACCTCTATTTCATCAAAAATTTCAAAGGAAAGTCCGTCCGATAATTGGATGTCCAAAAAGATCAAATCGGGGTGTGGATTTTCTTGGAACCAAGCTAAGGATTCTTCCACGGAATGCAACATGGTGGAGACCTCGATTTCCAATTCCAAAAGCAATCTGGACAATCGTCTTGCTGCTGGTTTTTCGTCTTCAATAATCAGGACATTCATGTACGTTTGGTTTGTGTTTTGGTTTAGTCTTTAAAGGTAAAAAGTCTATTCATATTTATCCATCTTGCTCCTATCTTCATCCATGTATTTTTGGATTTGGCGTTCCTCCCACTTTTTAAAGAAAGCAAATTTATGTCTGAATATAATCAGGGTATGCACGACCAAGATCAATGCCCAGATTAGGATGTTGGTTGTGATCCATTCGTAATAATAGGATTCTTTTGGAAATGCTTCTGGCAACAAAGAATTTAAAACTCCTGTTTGCAAAAGGTATAGCAAACCGTTCACGACCACAAAAATCAAAATGTGTCTGTAATATCCTTTAAGTTCTTCGACTCTTTTTTCAGCTGCCTCCCTGGCGTTATTTTTGTCCATTGTCATTTTTACTTATACTTCTCCATTTCCTCTTTGTCCTCATCCATATATTTTTGGATTTGACGTTCTTCCCAGTCCTTTCCTAAAAGCGGATTAAATCCAAAGGTTTTGGAGGCATGAAAAAACAATCCAATACCCCAAGCCACCAATGTGATGAAATGCTCCCATTTCCAAAAAATGTCTGAATTAAGATAAATATTGATTAAGATAAAGGTGTTTATTACTACATAAATGGTCAAATGAATGTAGAATCCCTTGAGTTCGTCGACTCTTTTTTTGGCCCTGTCGTACTTTTCTTTATTAAAGTTATGCATGATTATTTCCATTTATTTTGATGTTCATCGTCACGCATAATCTCCTCGATCTTACGTTTCTCCCAATTTTTACCGAAAAATGGGTTTAGGTCAAATGTTTTGATGGCATGGAATACAATTCCAATACCCCAACCAAAAGCGGCCCACAAGAACCATGCATAGGCAAAATGATTGGTAAAATAGTTGATAAGGGCCAATCCTGAAATGACCAGGACATACGAAGTGAGGTTGCCGTAGAACTTTTTAAGCTCTTCCACGCGCTCTCTGGCCCGTATGTATTTGTTTTCTTTATCTGAATTTTCCATTGTGTTGTTATTTGATGTGATGTGGTAGTTAAAAATACTCATTCTTAAAATTCTTTGTCGTTCATAAGTTCTTGAATCTTACGCTTTTCCCATTCCTTCACAAAAAGGATGTTTTGTCCATAAGCTGCCACCCAATGAGCTACTAATCCAAGTCCCCAACCAATGGCCGGGAAAATTACCCAAAGAAAATCGGTGGTTTTAAAATTGAGGTACGCAAGCATTGGAATCACTATGCAATAAGCGGTCAGGTTACAATAAAATGATTTGATCTGCCCCACTCTTTCCTTTGCTTTGGCGTAGCGTTGTTCATCCAAGTTATTCATGAGCTGTTCGTTTTTGATGATTGATTACAGGTCAAATATCCCCATACTTAAGGGTAAATTGAAAAACGAATTCCCGAACTGTAATTTTAGTGGGATGAATTGTATCCAAGGTTAGGGTTTAGGGGGAAAGGGTTGAATTTACATCCAACTGTCAACTCTTTATATCTGAAGTTTGTAAATGTTCTAGAAATCGTCCTTATCCATGAGCTCCCTGATTTTGCGTTCCTCCCAACGCTTGCCCCATAGTGGATTGTATCCAAAAGCTGCCATTCCATGTGCGGTTAGTCCAAATCCCCAGCCTATGGTTGGGAAAAATGCCCATAAAAAGTCCGTGGTGCGGAAGTTGAGCCACCACAAGAAGGGAATTATAATGCAATAGGCCATCAGGTTACCATAGAAGTCCTTTATGTTCTTGACCCGTTCCTTGGCATTCGCGTAGCGCTTCTCTTCAATATAGCTCTCCTGAGTCTCCATAACGGTGTACTTCTGGGTAAGCATCGGGATAAAAACGCTAAAATCCTTATCGGTCTTTTCAATGACCATTTCACGGTCCGTTAAAATATGGTATCGCTGTTTTATATTCTGAAGACCTACTCCACTACTCTTTTTCACTACCTGCTTTTCCTGAAGGTTGTTACTCACGACCAACATGCCATTTTGTTCAAACACCTTGATATGCAATGGTCTTGAGGATGTGACCACATTGTGCTTGACCGCATTTTCCAATAAAAGTTGCAACGATAGCGGCACTATCTTGGCTTCGGGCTGGGAGCATGCCTCTGGAATATCGAAAATGATACTATCCTCGAAACGCATTTTCAAAAGCCTCACATAAGTTCTGGCAAACTTCAATTCTTCATCCACAATAACCAAATCCTTGTTTTTCTGTTCGAGTACATATCGATATACCTTGGACAAGGATGTGGTAAAGTTTTGGGCCTGATGCGGGTCTTCATCAATCAAGCTCGTCAAAACATTGAGACTGTTGAACAGAAAATGGGGGTCCAATTGGTTTTTCAATGCATCAAACCTGGCAGAAGCCGAGCCAGCAATGATTTTCTGCTCTTTGACCTGCTTTTCCTTGTAATATTTGTAATAGTATGCCGCATAGAACATGATTGCGACGGCCATGGCAATGACAAAGGAGCTTACATAGAACTCGGTTCGTTCCTCAGCCAAAAACTGACTTATGGTCTTTTGATATACCACTACCACGAGCACAAACCTTGATACGATTATCCCCAAAATAGACGCCACGATATTTCCTAAAATACCATAGCCTACGTACTTTTTGGTAAAAAGCTCTTTATCGTACTTGCGCATCATAAATATAAAAGATGCTGCATTGAACATGTAAATGATCACAGAAAAGACCATGTTCTCCCAAAACTCCACCCATAACTCTCGGTAGGTCAAGTCCCAGCCCTTGATAAAGAAAATAATGAGGAAAACTATAAAAATAGCTATCCCCACTAAAAATGCCTTAACCAGTTCTCTAAAAAACAGTTTCATTATTTCCTATTTACCGCAGTTCTCCAAAATCTCCTCTGCCCTTTCCTTACCCATGGTTGGATAAAACGGTGTTTCGGATTTAAAGGTAGCAAAAAGTTCCAAGGCCCTTTCCACATCTTTACAGTAGGGTGTGATATCCTTTCCAAAGTAACGTGCCGACCCCATATCCCACTCTGCTTTAGATAGTATCACTCGGGGATTATTGGGAGCCAGTTCCATGGCTTTTTGATATAACTGTGCATTCTTGGGAGATAATGTCATGGCATAAGTAGCACCATCAAAAGCAATCCAGGCCGTGTTGATGAGCGCTTCTTGAATCAAAAGTTCCGGATTGTTGGGAGAGATGGCCTTGGCCACATCCAAAAACTCCTTGGCTTTTTCCAGTTGCTTACTCAGTTTATCCTCATCTTTCTCGCCAAAGGAAATTACCGTATTTATTTGAGCAACATAATAGTAGGGCAACCATTTATCAGGCTCTGCGGTGGCAATACGTTCGAACATATTGGATGCCTCTATGACTTTTTGGTTCTGCCATAGCTCAAAAGCCTTTTTCATTCCTTTGGAATAGCGGTCCTGAGCATTGATGAATGTGGTTCCTAAAAGTACAATTGCTAAAATCAGCTTTTTCATGACTGTCGTTTTATGATTATTGATGCCGCAAAGATGTCCAGCTGTTGCAGATTTTTAAAAGAAGCTTTACCGAACTGTAAACAATCGCGGATGAACTGTAATGCATCCAATCTTTAATTTATACTTTAGCGCTTGGTTCTAAAATCCAAGCACTTTTATGTACACTCCTCCGCACTACAGCAATGATGATATTGAAGAAATCAAAGATTTCTTGAGAAGCAACAGCTTTGGCATCTTGATTAATATTGTGGACAACAAACCATGGGGCACCCACATTCCACTGGAATTGGAAACAGATGATGAAGGGAATGATATTTTGGTGGGACATATTGCCAAGGGAAATCCACAATGGAAATATTTTCAGGACGAAGCGGAAGTGCTCTGTATTTTCAACGGACCTCATGCCTATGTGTCATCCTCGTGGTACAAAGAGGAAGAAGTACCGACTTGGAACTATATTGCCGTGCATGTGTATGGCACCTTAAAAGTTTTGACAGAAGAGGAAACCATGGCCTCCATGCACCGGTTGGTAGATAAATATGAGCAAAGCTCCAAAAACCCGATCTCCCTTAATAATCTATCATCAAAAACCTTGAGGCAAGTAAAGGGTGTAGTTGGTTTTAAAATAGCAGTTTCTGATATACAGGCCACCTACAAGCTTTCTCAGACGCAAGTAGATGACCATCATAAAATAATATCGGAACTTGGAGAACGCCCCGATGCGGGGAGTCAAGGAATTGCCGAGCATATGAAAGACAAAAAGCCTTAAACTTTTATTCTATATCCTGAAAAATGGCATCTGCCCAATTGGAATATCTGGAATTTTCCACGTGCATGATCCAGATTTCATCTTGGTACTTTCCTTTCATCTTGGATTGATAAGCTTCATAAGCCAAATCGTTTTCGTCGTATTTCGCCAAATAGACGTAGTTAAGGCCATTATCCGGGTTCTTGAAATATTGGGCTTGCAACCCTTTACTTTTCAACTCTTCCATGAAGTTTTTCAAGTAAATCTCATTTTTAAAGACATTGGCCACAATGTAGTGCCCCTGACCAACTCCATCAAGGTCGATATACTTTTCTATGGGCTTAAATGCACCACCATTAAAGGTTCCTTCGTCTTTTTTCTCAAGTTGTTTGGAAACCTTTTGGGTGTTTTCGGCTAAAGCTGTTGTGGTTGACATTTCAATGGCATTATACAAAGAATCCAAATCTTTGCTGTCGGCCATATAGAGTTGTTGCGCCTTTTTTTCTATACCGGGAATTTCATCACCATTGTGTCGCTTTACCAATCGCATGACCATTTCAAAACGTCTTTCCATATCTTCCTCCCTACTCTGCTTCATGGAATCCACTTTGTAGAGCAAGTCGTCGATCACAGCGTAACTATCCTCTTGCTTTTCCTGTAGTTCAGCAACACGCTCTTCCCAATAAGCCCTATCCTCCTTGTGGGAAGGTCTCAAGGTGGTTGCGACATCCAGCTTGCTGTTTTGCTCGTTTTTCTCAGCTTTATCGCTTGCATCGGCCACAGCCGTATTTTCAATTTTCTTTTTCGCTTCGTCATCATCTTCGTTGGAGACAAAGGTGTTTTTGGAAAGATTGGGCACAAAGGAGTAAGCGATTGAAATTTCGTGGGTTACCCCAAGGTTGGCGATGCTGTTGTTCAAGCTTTTCTCAAAGTTATATCCAAAGGACAATCGTTGGTTCAAATTAAAACCTGTTCCTGCTGAAGCACCATAAAACTGATCGTACCCACCTTGAACCCATCCTAACTTAGGTAGGTCCAAAATGACACCTCCTCCAAAAACAGGGTCTTCGCTACCTTCAAAACGGGCACGAACCAATGGCATTAATCTACTTCCTTCAAAAATTCCCCTGGCATTGTCAAATTCATTGGTAAACTGGATATGTCCGGAAAAGGTCTTTTGATTAAGATTGCTCAACGATTTTCCCGACTTTAAATTGTAATCCACTAAATTTTGGGCAAAAACACCAAAATCAAACTTACCTAAGCTAAGATTCAATCCTGGCTGAAATGATATCACAGAACTTTCCTCGGCATCACTCAACAGGATATCCCCTTCATCTGAGGTCACTGCCCTACTGGGGTCGTAACTACTCACATAATAAGGGATGTTTACTCCAAATGTTAGACTGCTTTCTTCTCCCAATTGGATACCGTGGGAGTAATTGGCCATAACACCTAAATTGGAAATCACACCTTCACGTTGGTTGTAAAGGCTGAAGCCTAATCCTACCATATCGTTCAATTGGCCACTGTAGCTCAAAAAGTAATTTTGGCGATTGTTGTCAAAATCAGCACTTTGGCTTCGATGGAAAAAATTGATGTACGATTTGTCCTCACGTATCGATGAAAAGGTGGGGTTGATCAAAAATCGGTTGAACTTCAACAAATTTTGAAAGGGAACATCATAACTCACGAAAGGATTACTTTCCTCTTGAGCTTGAGTGGGAAGACCCAGAAAAAGGACGATCAAGAACGCAAAAATGTAACGCTCACATTGGGTCGGAAATGTAGTCTGGGGAAACGGGGGTAGTTTTATCTCCATAGCCGATTGGGATTTGTAGGTTAATATTCCTGATTGGGACAGGTTGATATTTGTTTAGTTTTTTCACTTGCTAGATTTGGGACTTGTAAGAATTTTCATCTAAATATTATGTAAATCTAATTATTTTATCGTCCAAGAGGTAATTTTTTCGTTGAACGGCACACTGAATTGATAGATAGAAGGTTTTGGTTTATAAAATTTGGGTTTCATTGCATTAAATGTTCTTCTACTTAGGTTATTTTTGAGGTCACAACTTCAAAAAAGTACTCAAAATGGAGGTTCCAGTGCGTATTGTGCCCTATTCCAACATCTATAAAGATGCTTTCAGGAAATTGAACGAGGAATGGATCATTAAGTATTTTGAGATGGAGGAAATGGATCGGCTTGCGCTCCATAACCCAGAAGAATATATTTTGGGTAAGGGCGGATATATTGCGGTGGCTTTACTCGATGATCAACCTGTCGGTGTCTGTGCACTGATTCCCTGCACGTACCTAGGATATGATTTTGAACTTTCCAAAATGGGGGTCTCTCCCAAAGCCCAAGGTAAAGGAATCGGGAAATTATTGGGGCAGCACATCATTGATAAGGCAAAAGAGCTAGGCGCACAGAAAATCTTCTTGGAAAGCAATAGAGTTTTGGCTCCCGCTCTAGCATTATATAAAAAATTAGGGTTCAAAGAAATGACAAAAGTGTCCTCGCCATATGCACGCAGCGATATTCAAATGGAGCTTGAATTATAAGGTTGTTTCAACTAAAGCTTTTGTTGTTAGACTACAACTATAAAATTGGAACAATTATGTGCCTCGTCCTTTCTCTTTAATTGATTAATCGCACATCTGATTGCAATACGTCCAAAAACAAATCCTAACCTTCTGAAAATCAAAACAAAGACCTAATTGTGGGAAAGATTCTTGAAACCTGTGATCCTATTCCGCCTAAATAACGGTTTTAAGCTGAAAACGCACAGAAACCGACCCATATATCACTAAAAATGAGTATTTTATATAGGATAATTCTAAATCTCATCGCCATGGGTCTGATAAAAAACCTCAACAAATGGGCCAATGCCCATACTTATCTTATTCTAGACCTGATTCGTGTATTGCTCGGTATCGTGCTTTTTGTGAAAGGCATAGAATTTATGTCCAACCATGAAGAAATGGAGAAATTGGCAGCTCCGTTCCAAGACGTTCCCGGTGGAATGATCTTTCTTCATTATTTGATTCCCGCTCACTTTGTGGGAGGTATTCTTATTCTAGTCGGTTTATTGACCCGATGGGCGGCCATTGCCCAGATACCTATAATCTTCGGTGCGATACTGACCAATTTTCTGGGACAAATGAACACCAACAACCTTATGCTATCCATTATCGTATTGTTGACCACCTTATTCTTTATTGTATACGGGTCTGGAAGGAACTCCGTGGACTACTATCTAAAAATGCAGCAATAACCTAAAGGTTATCCAATTGATTGCTTTTGCCATCGGTGCTGATGGTCCAAAAGAACCCTACAAAGAAAAAACTATCCGCGGGAGGTGTAATCGCTCTTCTATTGTACACTCCATTGACATCGGGCGTATTGGCATATTGATAATTGCTGATATTATTAATGCTCAACAAATTGCTCACGGAGAAGTATAAAATCTTTTGCTGATCAATCAAATAGGCCCAATTAAAACTCAAATTATTGTACGATTTGGTTCGCTCTTCCATAAAGCCGGGGTTGTTCGGATCGTGGTACGGTCTACCAGAACCATAAGAATACGAAAGCCCGACTTGCGACCGTAACTTATCCACCCAATACTTGGTGACCAATGAAGCGTTATGTTTTGGTGCAAAGTTCGGGGTTGACCTTCCAGGGAAGTTTCGATAGTCCCGTTCCGTATCCAGATAGGAATAGGAGAACCAATAATCCAAGTTCTCTATGCTTTTGCTGTCTCTCCAAAAAATGTCCACTCCTTTGGCGTAGCCCCCTCCCGAGTTTGTATAGGCTGAATCGAACTGTGGCATATCGGTATCAAACTTGATCAAACGGTCATAGTCCTTGTAATACAACTCTGTTCTGAAGGTTTTTCCATTGTTGATGTATTGATAGTTAAGAATGTAGTGAGACGCCTTCTCCATTTCCAGGTTTTGATCAAATTTCACGACATCGGAGAGTGGTCGTTGATAAAAATCGCCATAGGCCAAAGAAAACTGTCCGTCCTCCCCTGGCTTGTAAGCCAAAGAGACTCGTGGCGACACCTCAAAATCATTAAGCAAACTACTATGTGTTGCCCTAACCCCTAGTTTCATGGCGAATTTATTGGTCAGAAAGATATCGGACTCTGCAAAAGCGGCCCAAAGACCATCGGTATACCCATTGTTGAATACATCTACATCCGCATCGGTATAGGTTTCATCAAAATGGGTGTTGAAATATTCCGCTCCAAAACTCAAATCGTATCGATTACTGAAGTTTTTACGCGCCTTTAGCTTCAGGTGCGTGGATGTGTCCTTGTTATCGACCTTGTCTTCATCAATACCGATATCATTGGTGTCCCATGCTATGGATGCACCAGAGGTCAAACTCAAATCGTTATCAAAATAGTATTTATAGGATGAATTAAAGTATAGGTTGTTGTTCTTGAGACGGAAACGAACGTAATCATCAAAATTGATGTCCTCCTGTTCAATATCCAGATTGGTATGATTGAATCCCGTGTACAATTTAAACATGCTCTTATCCCCTTTGCTCCTAAAAACTGCTTCCCCTGAAATGGATTCGAACGGACTGTTCCAACGCACTCCTTGGGTGGATGGAATCAGGGCTTCATACGGAGCAAGATCCATATAAGAGGTATTGATGCTCAACGATTGGTCGCCCCAAATCTCCGTGTGGCCAACCCCACCGCCAACACTCATTATGGAAATATTGGTTTCCTCTTGCAAAGGTACATCCGTTGTGTTCAGTAATAGCACACTGGACAGGGCTTGACCATATTCTGCAGAGTAACCTCCCGTACTAAAGGATATCCCTTTAAAAAGAAAAGGCGAAAATCTACCGCGGGTGGGCGTATTGTTGGGCGTGGCATTGAAGGGTTGAAAAACGCGAAGCCCATCGATAAACACCTGGGTCTCCCCTGCCGTACCCCCACGAACAAACAAACGTCCATCTTCATTTACCGTCGTAGTACCCGGTAACGTCTGCAAAGCCGCTACAAAATCGCCGGCAGCCCCAGCGGTGGTCACAATATCCAACGGTTTCAGTACAGACACTTTGGAATTGTCCCCAGCCTCGAAAGTTCCAGCGGTCAAGGTAACGCCTGACAACGAATTGACGGACTCCATTAATTTAATATGTAAATCCTTAAAATAGGAAATATCCCCAGCCTCGTAATGCGGTTCGTAGGACAGCATGGAGACAATGAGTGTTTGCACCCCCTCCTCGGTGGTCTCAAAACTAAAGTTTCCATTGGCATCAGAAGAAGCACCATCGTAAGTACCCTCCAAATAAATGTTGGCACCTTCGATGGGATTGTTTTTGGTATCGGTCACTTTCCCTGTTATGGTCTGTTGGGCAAAAACGGCTCCCGAACACAATAATAAGGTAATTAGATGGGTAAAGATTTTCATGACTGTTCATTTAGATTGATGCCACAAATTTCTTCTTCAACATTTTTCCAAACCAAAACGAAATACCCAATTGTTGTTTTTTACATCTGAATTGAATTGCAGTTTTCACTTTGCAGTTCACTCCAAAAAATCAACATTTCGGTAGGTTGAAATTTTTAAAGAGGTACTTCTTCCTGAATTTTGGAGCATACAAAACATCAATAACAAATCGTATGAAAACTGTAACACTAGCATTAAGTTTCTTCTTTGTAAGTATCATTGCCATGGCGCAAGAAAAAACAGGAATCGACATTACAATTACCATTGACAATATTACCAGTGACGAAGGCATGGTACTTGCCGGTCTTCACACCGAAGAAACCTTCATGAAAGGCCAAGGCGTTCAAAACCTTAGAAGCTCCATTAAAGACGGAAAAGTAACCTTTACCTTTACCAATGTTGCTCCCGGAGAATATGCCATTTCAACACTACACGACACCAATGGGAACAACCGCATGGATTTTGAGCCCAATGGAATGCCCAAGGAAAGCTATGGAATGTCCGGAAACGACATGACCATGGGCCCACCCTCATTCAACAGTGCCAAGTTCACCGTAGCGGATAAAGATTTGGACATGAACATCCGCTTCTAAGCGAAAAAAACAATTCATCAATCAATGGAAAGCCTGCTCAGAGCAGGCTTTTTGTTTGCGGAGCAATAAACGATTCAGGATTATGGTTTTTGTATAGATTAACCTGATGGTTTTTTATACTTTTATGCCCTAAACCTATACTTGAATGACGATTACCCAGCTACAATATGTGCTTGCTGTGGCCGAACACAAGAACTTTACCCTGGCCGCGGAGAAAAGCTTTGTTACCCAACCCACGCTCAGTATGCAGGTGCAAAAGCTAGAGGACGAATTGGACGTACTTATTTTTGACCGCAGCAAAAAACCGATATCCATTACAGAGGTGGGGCAAAAAATTGTGGCACAGGCAAAAAACATTGTAGCCGAAGCAGAACGAATCAAGGATATCGTTGATCAAGATAAAGGATATGTTGGTGGAGACTATATTTTGGGCATTATACCTACGGTAATGCCGACATTACTGCCCATGTTTTTAAATGCCTTCATTAAAAAGTATCCCAAGGTCAACCTAATCATCAAAGAGCAATCCACACAAACCATGATCAAGAATATTTTAGACGGTCACTTGGATGCTGGTATTGCTGCCACCCCATTGGAAATTGAATTTATCAAAGAACGTCCTTTGTATTACGAACCTTTTGTGGGCTATGTTCCCAAAAACCACCGATTGGCAGGAACAGATGAATTGAATACAAGTGATTTGGATGTCAATGATGTTTTATTGTTGCAGGATGGTCATTGTTTTCGTGAAGGTGTCATCAATCTATGTAAAGCATCGAAAAACCGACTTGGGGAACAGTTCAAAATCGAAAGTGGCAGTTTCGAAACTTTGGTGAGCTTGTCCGATGAAGGTATGGGCATGACCCTATTGCCTTACTTGAATACGTTGCACTTGGAAGAAGGAAAGAAAGCAAACCTCAAATCCTTCCAAAAACCTACCCCTGCCCGTGAAATAAGCTTGATTTACCATAAAAGTGAACTGAAAATACAGATTACGGATGCGCTCAGAGAGGTAATCTCCAGTATTGTGCGTGGAGCTATTGCTTTTCAGGATGTAAAAATCATCAGTCCCTTGGCCAAAAATTAAAAGAGGCCGTCTAAAAACATTTAGGCGGTCTTTTTATTTAGGGA
>CETR01132596.1_pt1 | contig 35865 bp, 32 predicted proteins | sample 531281 | NCBI WGS metagenome assembly CETR01 (sample SAMEA2622568, study PRJEB7988) | marine metagenome | biome: marine biome (ENVO:00000447); feature: mesopelagic zone (ENVO:00000213); material: "saline water (ENVO:00002010), including plankton (ENVO:xxxxxxxx)" | depth 696 m
ATCTCATTCCATGATATTGGTTGGGCAAAGGTAAAAGTTTTGTTTCTAAAGAAATGTGAAAAGTTGAGTCATAAAAAACCAATACGACACCTACTAAACATTGAAGACAAAATTTTTTATTGATTTATGATAACATTAAGAAAATTATAACAATCATGTCCAATTAAATGTTGCTTATTGCCGTTGAAAGTAAAATCGCCAAAAAGAGTAAAAACCATTTGAAAATCAGGTTATAAATGAATTTTAAATTAAATATTTTGACTTTGCTAACTGCCACAGTGGGAGCAGCACAAGTTAATTTCACGAATCCAGATGAAGGTGCCGTAGTATCCTTCCAAACAACAGCTATAGAACCAAAGGAAACAAAAACAGAAGGTTCACCATATTTTGATGAGAATTTCAAATATGGCCAAGTTCTAGTAAATGGAAAGGTAAAGACCATTGGAAATTTGAGATACAATGCGGCCAACAGTGAGATAGAACTTCAGAAGGGAGATAAAGAATACTCCGCTGTATTAAAACGTAATTACATTTCTGCTCGAATTGATGATAAGTTGTACAGACTCTACCCTTACCTAGATGATTCCAACAATGAAACCACCAGAATCGGATATTTCATCCCGTTAAATGAAGGTAAGATTAAATTACTCTACAAACCAGAGAAGAAACTTCGACGAGGTAGAACAGGAGCGACCAATTATGACAGAACCGTTCCTCCCAGGTTTATAGATATAAGTGATTACTATATCCAGAAAGGGGAAGAGCCTGCGACAAAAATATATTTGAGAAATAAATACTTTTATGATTTATTGGGCAAGGAAAACATAAAAGACTTCATCAAGAAAAATGACTTGCGATTGAACAAAGAAGAAGATGCAATTAAAGTCATGCAATATATCAACGAAGAAATCAGCACCAAATAAAATATAAAGCGCGCCAAACCAAAAAGGCTACCGATCGGTAGCCTTTTTTATTCCATCGTATTTAAATCTGGACTTATTCACACAGCCGTCTAATCAACTAAAGTACCTAATGCAAAATTCTAAATATCATAAGCTACAATTCTGAAAACCTCTTGAATACAAATAGAGTGCACCACAGCGAATTGGAAAATAATACCAGAAGCTTTAGAACTAAAGGAAACCATTCCTTACCATGCGAACAAAGGCAGAGCAGTTCTCATTATTTTTTAAGTTAATATCCTTTAAAACTAAAGCTATGAAACAAAAAAGACCGGATATTTTAAAATATCCGGTCTTTTGTTATTAGTGATTTACGCTGTACTACTGAGCGCAGAAATCAATTTCTATAGGACCTGCAACACCTTCACCAGTTGCAGCCGAAGCAACAGTGTTACCGTTGGGAGCCACAATAGTATAGGATATCTCACCCCAATTATCTCCAGGGAAATACCAGTCAGCGGATTCAATGCCCTCTGGGATTTCAATGGTTGTAGATCCAGATGATAATTCTCCTGTACAGTCATAACCATTTGCCTCATATGGCGTACAAAGCCCAACTTCAAACACAGTACCGTCGCTCAATGTAACAGTTATACCTGGTCCGCCATTGGCAGTTGTAGTTTGCCAACCGTCACCATAACTATCCTCCATATAAATAGTCCATACTCCAGGAGTTGGAGCAGAAGGACACTCACGGAAAAGCGAGATACTAAGTGTCTGATCCCCGAATGTAATATCATTCGAGTTGGACACATCCGTAATGTTAAGAACTAATTGTGTTGTACCTTCCTCGGGTAGTGCATCAAAGTTTCCTTGAACAGTAACTACACCTGAGAACTCTCCTGCAGGAATCGAAGTAGTACTAATTGTATACTGATCGGGAGAAGCAGTGGAAGCAGGATCCACTTCCACGGTAATAGTCCGCTCGATATCAGATTGGGTACTGGCCGTAACCTCGATGTCCACGGAAGTACCTTCTGAAGGCACACCCATATTAACGGAAGTGGTGCTGAATGACGCAACCGTCTGGCCTGACACTGGATCGTACACAATCTGCTCTTCTTCGCAAGAAGAGAAAACCAATGCAAGAGCCACAAAAAGAACTCCCAATTTGTTAATTATATTTTTCATCTTTCAAGTCGTTATCGATTAATAATTTGGATTTTGTTCCATATTAGGATTGGCATTGATTTCAGCTGCTGGAATAGGTAATTGGAACCTGTAATCGCCAGCTGGCAAAGTCAATACCTCAGGAGGAGTTCCTGTGCCGTCTTGAATATCTCCATTATTGGAACGCTGAATCGGCTCTCCTCTACGCTTCAAGTCAAAGAACCTGTGTCCTTCGAAACTCAACTCCACTCTTCTTTCATACTGAATGGCATCTTCCAAAGCCTGACCGCTTTCTCCACCTGCATAAGAAGTATATCTGGCATCCCTTAATGTATTTAAGGTAGTAAGTGCAGGACCTTCTTGATCTAACTCAAATTGCGCTTCGGCTTTATTCAACACTACTTCTGCAGCTCTGAGCACCTTGATATCCACACGGCCGTTTACCTGACCTGTTTCTCCCAAGAACTTTCTAACCGCATTGTAATTGTTCCCTTGATTGGTCGCATCATACTGGATAACGTCTAACCTCAAGTCATTTGGGTCCAAATTGTTATAAAATTCGTAATCAATAACATATTCTGAAACGGTATTTGGAGGTGTAGTTTGGCTATACAGTACACCAACATTATTAAAACCAGATTCAGAGGAAGTATTCACGGACCATTCGATAATCACACCTTCATTGGTGGTATCTTCATAAACATCCAACAAGTCTGCAGCATCGGCAACATCGGTCTGCACTTCATCGGCAGCGTCTATGGCCAATTGATAATCCCCATTATACAGGTAAACCCTTGACAACATACCGTATACACCATCTCTATCCAAACGACCTTCGCCATTTGAATCACCTATAAGTTGTGCAGCTTGCTCTAAATCACCAATTATTTCAGCATAGTTGCTTGCTACAGTTTCTCTAGCAGGTTGAGCATATGGATCTCCAGTATCTCCATCTTCAACTTTCATGTAAACAATTCCCAAAGAATTGTTTGCATCCGCACTCTGGGTTGGAATCATTGCATACACCCTAGCAAGGTCGAAATGTGCAATGGCACGAGCCGCCATGGCCTGACCAAGGATATTATCCCTTGCTGGACCAGCAGCCAAATTATCAATCTGCCCAATTACCAAGTTAGCAGCATTGATTGCCTCATAAGCCTCACTCCAATATAGGGAGATTGCTCCTCCGGTGTTGGCATTATATCGATAATCGTAATAATCTTCGTTTGATCTACGGCCTGTTTGGGACAGAATCACGTTATCCCCAAGAATATCCGGGATACCCTGCAATCCCGAACCGGGAGCCGAGTAGTAATTCCATAATTGGCTATAGACACCATCCACTCCGTTTTGGAAACTGGACACACTATTAAAGAATGTAGCTGGATTCCCTTCCTCGAACGGATCAATATCAAGTTCGTCATCGCAAGACACCAATAGACCAGTGGCAAGCAACGATGCTAAACAATATGTATATAACTTATTTTTCATGTCAATTTTTGTTTTTTAAAATCCTATTTCTACTCCGAAAGTATAAGACCTAGTCTGCGGATAACTGAATAAAGAGAAGGCTCCTGGGATAAATCCAGCAGTACCTGCGGCGGAACTCTCATCAGAACCAATTCCGATTTCTGGGTCACCATTGTATTCTGTAATAGTGAACAAGTTCTGGCCCTGAGCATAGATTCTTAACCTGTCAATACCTGTTTTATCCAAAAACTTACCTGGCAACGTATAGTCGACCGTCAACGTTCTTAAACGAAGGTAATCCCCTCTTTCCAACCATCGATCACTATCTTGATCAGCAGTACCTTGATACAATGGACTTGGCAATACATTGGTATCTCCTGGTTGCTTCCAATAGTTAAAAGCTTCTACCCTTTGGTTGCTATCTATATTTCCGATTGAAATACCAGCTTGTCTCTGGAAGTTCATGATATAGTTTCCTGCTTTACCAACAAAATCAGCACGAACTCCAAAACCACCCCATTTAATGGAAGTAAAGAACCCTCCTTCTATGTTTGCGTAAGGAGACTTACCCTCTAATATGGTATTGAACGCCCCACTGTATTGATTGGTAATATTACCATCTAAATCGTAATACAAAGGCTCACCGTTGGCTGGGTTGACCCCTGCATATTTCACTGTGTAGAAAGAATTGATTTCTTCGCCTTCCCTCAAGATGTTGTAACCGAAATCTCCGTTAATGATATCACTACCATCCACCAAGGATACGACCTTATTATCCAAAAAGGACACGTTTCCTCCTACTCTCCAAACAAAGTTTTGAGCTCTGACAACATCGGCATTCAAAGAAACTTCAATACCACTGTTCTCAACTTCCCCAATATTGGAAGTAATGGAATTGTTCTCATCACCAACTGTATGGGACAATGGTTGATCCAACAAAAGGTCTTTGGAGTTCTTCTTAAAGTAATCCACTACACCATTGATTCGATTGTTGAACAATCCAAATTCAACACCAATATCCAAAATAGCCTGAGACTCCCACTGTACATTAGGGTTACCCACACCAATTGGAATAGCAGTTGTATTCCCGTTGTACGTATTAAATTGCAACAAATCAAGAAAAGCAAAATCCCCAATGTTTTGGTTACCTGAGGTACCATAAGAAGCTCTAAGCTTCAAGTCGTTAACAAAAGAACCTTCCATGAACGACTCATTGGCAATGTTCCATGCAGCACTTCCACTGTAGAAATACCCATATTTGTTCTCTGGACCGAACCTAGAAGAACCATCCCTTCTAATAGATCCAGATAAAATATATTTACTATCATAATCGTAGTCGACAAAAAGACCTTGGGAGAACAGACTCCTTCTTGCCTCACCGGTACCAGCAGATGTTGCCTCAGCAGCAATGTTCTGGTACGGTATGTCTGGGGATGGAAAACCTCTTGAGCTAGCAAACAAGCTTGTGTAGATATTTTCGTTGTACTCCAAAAGGAAACTGGCAGACAAATTATGATAATCCCCATAAGTGTCTGTATATGTAAACAAGTTGTTTACGTTATACTGCAATGTATTCTGAAAATTATCAGTCTGTGTTCCTGGGAAGTTGGCATCACCAACAATGGTATTCAAAACACCACCGGCCAAAGACCTGTTTGTTCTATTATACCTGTTATTGGATGCACCCACTGTAAATCTGTTCGAAAATTTGTCAGACAACTGAATGTCCGCAAACAAACTACCTACAATTAAGAAGTTCCTATTGTCCTCAGGCTCTGTAATCAAAGCCTTTGCGATTGGAAAACCTGCTGTTGTTGAGTTGAATATAGGATCACCTTGTTCATCTGTAGCAATACTTCCATCAGGGTTTCTTGAATACAATGGATCCCATGGGTTGTAGTCATACATAGCCCTAAATGGGTTCTGCACGTTGTTACGGTCCCTTGGAAGGTCAGTAGTATTTCTTGACAATGATATATTGGTTCCAACATTCAACCATTCCTTTGCTTGGTAAGTGGTGTTCAAACGAGCTGTAATTCTTTCAAAACCATCAATCCTGTCAATGATACCGGTATTCTTATCATAACCCAAAGACATAAAATAAGTCATTTTCTCATTTCCTCCTGATATGGAAAGTGAGGTGGACTGTATTTTGGATTTTCTCAACAACTCCTCTTCCCAATTGGTATCCAAACCAATCAACCTTGCTCTTTCTGCGTCATCCGCATTGGCTCCTGGCAACGATTGTGCTGCACTTACACCCAAATCAGCAAATTGGCGCTCAAGCTCAAGTTTCTGGGAAGTATTCATCAAATCAAATGGGTCTGGAATTCTTTCCGCAAAACCATAAGAAGATCTGAAGGTAATTCTAGCATCTCCCGACCTACCTTGTTTGGTTGTAATCAAAACAACACCGTTTGCACCACGAGAACCATACTTGGAAACAGTGGCCGCATCCTTCAAGATAGAGAAGGTTTCAATATCGTTAGGGTTCAAGTTGTTGATGAAATCCGAATTAACCGGCACACCATCCACAACGTAAAGTGGAGTTGTGCTAGAAGAAATGGATCCCACACCCCTAATCGTCACAAAAGCCGTTTGACCAGGTCGTCCGTTCGCAGCTGTTACCTGAACACCCGCGGCCTGACCCTGAAGAATATTATCCACACTAGTAGAAGGGACAAAGGACTCAATCTTTTCTGTGGATACTGTCGATATGGCAGAAGTCGAAAGTTCTCTAGAACGAGATCCATACCCCGTCACAACAACCTCTTCCAAGGCTTGCGCATCTTCCTCCATCTGAATATTGATGGTTGAGGAAGCACCTATGGTCCTTTCGACTGTCTTCTGACCGATGTAACTAAAACGCAACACCTGACCAGTATTAGCGGTAACTGAGTAATTACCATCAAAATCTGTTTGGGTTCCGGAAGACGTTCCTACAACGACCACGGAAACACCCGGCAGTGGCAGACCATTTTGATCCGTCACGTTACCTGAAACTGTTTTCTCCTGTCCATAAGAGAAAGACATGCACAACGCCAACAAAGGCGTTAGCATCCATGCTAACTTAGCTTTCATTTATTTCATTTTTTGAATTAGTCCGCTCAAAAATCAATATAAAAAGTTAATATTCAAAAAAATTAACACCTTTGCACAACCAGCATCAAGGATTATCTATGGTTTTTTTCATAATTTTAACATAAAAAAACTACCCTAACATCTCATCTTCAGAGCATTTATGATTTCTTTTAACTATTTGTCGGTAAATATGCATTTTTACAGGGCTAATATGTTAAATTTTTGAAACCCATGTTAAAATCATGTTATCATTCCGTTTTCGAAGCAGGAACAGATGAAGCTGGAAGAGGCTGTTTGGCAGGACCTGTTACTGCCGCAGCGGTCACTTTACCCAAAAACTTCAATAATGATGTATTAAATGATTCCAAACAACTTTCGGAGATAAAACGAACATTATTACGCCCCATTTTGGAAGAAGAAGCGGCTTCCTTTGCTGTTTGCCATGTTTTTCAAGATGAAATCGACGAAATAAATATTCTGAACGCTTCTTTTTTAGCCATGCACCGTGCCATAGAAAAGCTGCGCCCCTCCCCCGACTTTATTATTGTTGATGGAAATAGGTTTAAACCATATCCCGACATAGATCATGAATGCATCATAAAAGGGGATGGCAAATACATGAGCATTGCGGCCGCTTCCGTATTGGCAAAGACATATAGGGATGAGTACATGGCCAAAATCCATGAGGAATTCCCTATGTACAACTGGAAAAAAAACAAAGGATACCCGACCAAGGAACATAGAGAAGCCATTAAAAAATACGGTATTACCAAATATCATCGAAAAAGCTTCAGACAACTCCCCGAACAATTGACACTGGATATTTAAAAATCCTAACTTTGTGTCAAACTTCAAGAATGAGATTAAAGGTACTTTTTTGCTTGCTCCCCATTTTTATTGCATCCTGCACAAAAGAGGTAAAAACCAAGGATTCCCTTTTGGAACATTTACCGCCCGACCCAGCACTCGTTCTAAAAATCAATAATCTTACCAATTTTAAGAGCGAACTTAAAAACAATTCAACCCTTACTGCTGTCAAAGGTTTTACTACCATTAAGGAAGTCATGGATAAAATCAATGGCATGGAAAATCTCACAACGGATAAAACCTGTGTACTTGCACTATACGAAATAGGAAAGGACAACTACGACTATATGCTGGCTGCTAAAAAAGACCCCAGTCTATTTAATTTGGATAGCGTGGCCAACAAAACCGTTGAGACCTTGACCTACGAAGGCGTATCTGTAATCAAATACAATCTTGACGGTTTGGAAGTATTCAGCTTCAAAAAAAATGACGACATCCTGATGAGCTCCTCCATGATGCTGATGGAAAACCTTATCAGGGTAAGTGAGGAAACTCCCGTTGACCCAACTTTGGAAAGACTCTACCAAGCCAGTTCGCTCGATAAGTCAGCCACGCTGTTCATCAATCCGAGCGGCAATACATCCCTACTCTCCCTCAAGGAGCAGAGCAAAAACAATCACCCTCCCTTTTCTTCATGGGTTTCTTTGGATTTTACCGCCAATTCGGACGAAGTTGGATTAAGTGGTGTTGCCATGGCGCCGGATTCCACTAAAAATTTCATCAATCTATTCAAAGGAACCACCCCTTTGGCCAACAAAACACCTTCGTATGCACCACTGACCTCCCAAGCCATTTTATCCTATACGTTTGATGACTACCAAGTTTTTGCAAAAAACCAAAACACCTATCTGGATAGGGTAAAACAAACCGACTCCCTTTTCAATACCGTTGAGGAAGTGGGTGTGATCTATCTCAACAACGAAAAAGTGGTTCTTTTAAAATCGTATGGCACCCAAAGCCTTTATGATTATCTGGATAGCCGTAAAACAGCTTCACAAAACTATCAGGACAGTGAAATTTTAGAGCTCGAGGACACTTCATTAATAGAAGAAGGTTTTACACCCTTGGTCACAGAATTTAAATCCAATTACTGCACCATTATAGAAAACAGCTTCATCTTTTCTGAGGGGAAAGAAGCCTTGCAAACTATCATTAGCAACCATAAAAGTTCTTCTTCTTTTGATAGCGACCAAGGATATAAAACCGCAAAAGCATCTTTGGCCAGCGAATCCAGCATGCTTTTCATTTCGAAAGCATCAGGCATTGATTTTTTTGCCGAACAGAAACTTGCCCCCGAAATATCGGAGGATATAGATGAAGATGATTTAAACGAACAGGTCTTTGCTTCGCAAATGGTAATGGATAACGGTTTTGGACATTTCAACATCTTGGCATCAAAAATTGAAAAGAACCAAGAGCGGAATACCGTATCCCCACTATTTACCTTGGAACTGAATACCGACTTGGCCACAGACCCACAATTTGTAAAAAACCACCGAACCAAACAGCAAGAAATTGTGGTACAGGATCAAAACAATGTCCTCTACTTAATCTCCACTCATGGAAAAGTACTCTGGACCAAACAATTGGAGGGTCGGATTCAAGGAGAAATACAACAGGTTGATATTTACAAAAACGGAAAACTCCAATTGGCCTTTACCACGAACGACCAATTCCTGGTATTGGACCGCAACGGCGATGAAGTACCTCCGTTCAACATAGAGTTTGAAGGTGGCAACCTCAACCCGCTGGCCGTGTTTGACTACGATGGCAGCAGAAATTATCGTTTTGTGGTCACACAAGGAAGCAAAGTCCATATGTACAACAACCAAGCTAAGATTGTACGCGGATTTACCTTTACCGATGCCCCCAGCAATATTTTGGGAGCACCCAAACATTTTAGAGTTGGCAATAAAGACTATCTGGTTTTCAAACAGGATAACAGCACCCTTCGCATTTTGCACCGTGTGGGTAGCGACCGGATCAAAGTGGCAGAAAAAATAGATTTCTCCAACAACGAAGTGTTCCTTTATAAGAATAAATTCTCCGTGACCAACAAAGCGGGTGTGCTACATCAAATAGATACCAACGGAAATCTCGTGGCCACGAATTTTAACCTAAATCCCGACCACGGCTTTTACGCAACGAGCAACACACTTGTGTTTATGGACGACAATGTTCTGAGCATAAAAGGAAGAAAAGTGGAGTTGGAACTGGGCGTGTATTCCAAACCGGAAATATTTTACATCTACGATAAAATATATGTTGCGGTTACGGATATTCAGAACCATCAAATTTATTTGTTTGACAGCCAGGCTGAGTCAATTCCAAACTTCCCCTTATTCGGAAGTTCTTTGATTGACCTTACCGACATGGATAATGACAGAAAACTGGAACTGGTCGCCAAAGACCAGGACAACTCCTTGATTGTGTATAAAATAAACTAGCTGTCCCTTGTATTGCTACTTATACAATACTTGCTACGAAACATACATTTTTAAATCGACTAAGGATTTCATTTTAGTAGTTTGAGCAGAATTGCTTTATCAACAAACTAAAAACACTATTAAATGAAAACCTCGAACAAACTATTCTACTGTTTGTGCTTTGCCCTATTGATGGGTACCAGTGGAGAGGCCCAATTTTTTAAAAAATTGGCCAAGAAAGCTGAAAAAGCGGCCGAACGCACTGTAGAACGACGCGTAGAAAGAGAAACTTCCAAAAAAACAGATCAAGCACTGGATAGCATTTTAGAACCTGGGTCTGGAGCCAAACAAGCCCCTGGAAACAATCAAGGGAATGGCAACACCAATGGTAATACTGGGGAAAACAGTGCATCCACCGGACCCGCTTCCACAGGACCCAAGACGATAGAAGTCTATAGCAAATTTGATTATGTTCCGGGGGATAAGCCTATTTTTTTCGATGACTTCAACGATGATTTCATGGGCGACTTTCCCTCAAAATGGAATACCAACGGTTCGGGAGAAGTGGTTACCCTTGGAACCATTCCCGGTAAATGGTATTCCATAGCCAATAGAAGTCTAACCATTCCCAATTTGGGAACCTCACTTCCTGAAGATTTTACCATGGAATTCGACCTAAAGGTCACCAACTTGACACGCAACACAGGATCAGGTGCCATCTTCGGCATTTACCTTTCAGAAACCAATGGGTTGACCACAAACGAAAACCATGTGAAGGCCAACCTAAATTTTTGCCAATATATTCCTATCGGAGTTCGTGTGGAAAATGAATTCAGAGCCGATTCAGCCCCTATAGCCAACACCTTACAGCAAGATTTCAGGGAAATTTACAAAGATGTGGTACATGTATCCATCGCCGTTAACCAAAACAGATACCGTCTCTGGCTAAACGAAGTTAAAGTTGTGGACCTACCACAATTTATTGTGAAACCGGAATTGATCAACCACATCAAATTCTATGTGAAAGGTATTGACAAGCAAAAAAGACAGGAGCAGGTACTCATCAGCAATTTAAAAGTTGCTGAAGGAGGCGTTGATCTTCGTAGAAAACTCATGTCCGAAGGGAGGATTTCCACGAATGGCATCCTCTTCAACTCAGGATCAGCCGATATTTTACCGCAATCCATGGGTATTATCCGTCAAATTTCGCAAGTGCTGAACCAAGATAGTTCCATTAGTCTCAATATCGTTGGGCATACTGATTCCGACGGTACGGATGAAAGCAACACCACACTTTCCAAAAACCGAGCGGAGGCCGTTAAAAATGCACTGGTATCCGTTTATGGCATTTCTGCCGACCGATTGAGCTCCGAAGGAAAAGGAGAAACGGAACCTGTTGCCGACAATGGTACCGCGCAGGGCAAAGCACAGAACCGTAGGGTTGAATTCATTAAAAAATAACATACCAAAACATGAAAAGATATTTTCTATTATTACTGCTTGCCGTATTCGCGGCACCCATATCACAGGCACAATCCACTTGCAGCACTTACTACCCCTTAGAGGACGGTGCCAGTTTACAGTATACCAACTATGACAGAAAAGGCAGGGAAGATGGACAAATCAACTACAATGTTACCAATGTGGAAACCAGTGGCGACAATGTAAGCGCCACCATGATGATGGAAATGGTGGACAAAAAAGGGAACACCTATGCTTCGGACTACGAGATAGCGTGCGATGGCAATGTGGTCAAAATCGATTTTAAATCTTTGATGAACGAGCAAATGCTAAGTCAAATGGGCGATGTGGAGATGGATATTTCCGGAACCGATGTGGAATTGCCCAACAGCCTATCTGTGGGACAAGAACTGCCTGATGCCAATATGGAGCTTAAAATGAAAATGGGCGGAGCCATCAACATGAACACCAATGTAGAGACCATCAACCGCAAAGTAGAAAAGCAGGAAAGTGTGACTACGCCCGCAGGCACTTTTGATTGTTATGTGATTTACAGTGAGACCAAAACAAAAATGATGATGGCCAACAAAACCTTTCCATCACGTACTTGGCTAGCCGAAGGTGTGGGTATGGTAAAACAAGAGTCCTATAACAAAAACGGCAAATTGATGGGCAGCATGGTCTTGACCCAATACAGCAAATAATCAATTTACTTTGTAAAAACAGAAAACCGAGGTCTGAGCCTCGGTTCTTTTATTATCCTTATTCCTTTCTTAAAGGAGATATCATGATATGGGCCTTATGCGTTCCGGGGTCCATAATCCATGGATGGTTTGAGCCCATCGGCTTTTCAGGAAGCCCTGTGGATTCCGCTGTGGCAAATGGCAAATACACTACATACCTATAATGAGCTCCTTCAACTTCATGGGTTTCAGGATTGTATTGATTACTTTCTCCATAATAAATATGCAAGGTCGCCCCTGGTTTCCCCATGTCGAGTTGGCCAGATTTGGCTTCTTCCTCCCGAATATCAAAAATCTCTGGACCTGTTTTACCTTCGGCCCGTAGTTCTCGACCTCTGGCCATAAAAGGCTCTAAACTTTTGTGATAACAGGCCGCATTAAATCCGGATTGTTGTGGATTATCGGCTAGTACAATGAATTCGTTATCCCCTTCCCTGAGTGTCATGAAATTACCTGCCATATTATAGCCAATCACCTTGCACCCATCTCGGCTTTCCGCTGGGGCGGCCATTAAAGATGCTGCGATCAAAGCTTCGTCAGAGTCAATGGGAACATAGTTGGTTTCGACTAGTTCAACGGTATTGTTCTCCGTTGTTATTGACTCATTCGTATCATTTTTGTTTTCGCCCTTGTTCTTACAGGATATTAGGATGCCCATCAAGGCAATAGCAAAGAGAAATTGTTTCATAGTGTGTTGAATTTGTTAACAGTGTCATGGCTGAAAACGGTAAACATAAATTCAATTTCGCAACAGAAATTCCATCTGAACCTAGTTTACACATGTTAAAAGGTAAAAAATAAATTTTAAACCCCTGCCCCTACTTTAACCAACTCCGCCTTAAAAAGGGTAGTGAAATGTTGGAGCAGTTTTGCCTTTACTTCCTGCATATCCACTTCCTTCTGACCCAATTCCACATTCAAAGAAGTCACCGCTTTGTCCTTGATACCACAAGGAACCATCATGTCAAAATAGCCTAAGTCGGTATTAACGTTAAGTGCAAAACCGTGCATAGTTACCCAACGACTGGCCCGTACCCCCATAGCGCATATTTTGCGGGCAAAAGGAGTGCCCACATCCAGCCAAACCCCGGTTTCCCCTTCGGAGCGTTGGCCTTTTAGACCGTAGTCGGCCAAGGTCTGGATGACCATTTCCTCTAAAAAACGAAGGTATTTGTGAATATCCGTGAAGAAATTATCCAAATCCAGAATAGGATAGCCCACTACCTGCCCAGGACCGTGATAAGTAATATCGCCCCCACGGTTGATTTTGTAGAACGTGGCTCCTTTTTCGGCCAGTTTCTTTTCATCTACCAACAAGTTGTTGATGTCACCACTCTTGCCCAAGGTGTATACATGCGGGTGTTCCACAAACAAAAAATGATTGGGGGTCTCAAGGCCGGCATCTTCCCTTCGATTCCGTACCTTGGTGTCCACAATATCCTTGAAAAGAGCTTCTTGGTAGTCCCAAGTTTCCTTGTAATCCTTGAATCCTAAATCCTGTAGGGCAACTTTCTTGTTCATGCCACAAAGATACGAAGCTCTATACTGGAAAACTATTTCTCGAGCTCCACCTCCAAATCCAATACCGATGGGTCTTTCATCAAATCCAAAAAGTTGACCTCGTAAATCAAAGTTTTACCATCTTGGCTAAAAGTCGCTTCCTCGGCAGTCGTGGATTTTATCTTTTTAGGGAAATGATATTTGAGTGTATAGGTTGACCCGGAAAGAAACATTTCAGCACCTTGCAGGCTGTCCAACTGTTGTTCGAACAACTCTTGATCTACGATTTTGGCGGTACGGGTAAATTTATTTTTATTGAAGGAATAGATCACCTCCGTCGGCTGTTCGGCGGGTTTCATTTGACCTTTTTGCGGGTTGGAGTTATTTCCTATGGAACTGGCATCTTGGAAAGCCCCGAAGGCATCGTTTACCTCGCTTACATTTTTAAACTCGCTGAACAGATCAAACTTCATCACCTTTTGTTCCGGGTCCATTACCATGCGCATGTTAAAGGGCTCCAACTTTTTCAACTTTTCCTGTTCCTCCTTTGGCAGTTGGGCAATACTATCCTTTTTCTCCTCTAAAAAATCCTTGAAGGAAATTATGGAATCGATAGGCTTTTCGTTGGTCTTTGCCAATTCGTCTCCCGCCATATCCATCATCTCGGAACCGTCAAAATTGATAGAGAGTTTTCCAGAACCATCTCCTTCCAAATGGATCTCTTCGGTAAAATTACAGGAAGCGGCCAAAAAGATAATTGCAGCAATGAATGCAAATTGTAATTTTTTCATGATGTAGTGCTTATGGTTTAGTGTGTTTCAATTTTAATTACAGTAGGTAACAGCATCAAAAGTACCATAATCGGCACATATCCACAATGCGACAAGCTTATTTTGGATGAATGGTCCGAACATCATCATAAAAACCGCTTTTTTGCGTTATATTGACTCACTAACAGACTACAAATCAAACACCAACCTCATGAAAGAATCAAAACTCCTTTTCGTTTTCTTTATCCTGTTTTTGGCCTCCTGTAGTTCCGATGACAACAATCCCGGACCTGAGCTTTCCCCAGAAGAATTGCTCGTCGGCAAATGGTATTTGACCAATGCAACCACCAATGGGACCGAAGTCAATTTGGAAGACTGTCAACTGTTTTCCTTTATAGAGTTTTTAAATGAGGAAGATATTTTAACGGAGTGGTATGAATCGAACTGCAGCTCCAGTGGCCTTAAAACAGTGACCTATACATTTCAATCCAACCCAACGGGCATTTCCATTTCTGGGGATACCGGTTTTTCCATGAATCCCGACTACGAAATTTTAAAGCTCACCAGCACGGAATTGATCTTGCGCACATTTGATGCTTCCCAAACCACCTTAATCTGGGAGCGTGAAGATTAGCCTCATCTAATTGGGGTTGTTCAAGATGACCAAAGCAGCGATTACGCCAGGCACCCACCCACAAAGGGTCAATAAAAAAACGATAAGAATAGAACCACAGCCCTTACCAATTACGGACAAAGGGGGGAACAATATGGCCAATAAAACTCTCCAGAAACTCATTGATGATATGATTTGATTGATGATACTTATAGGTAGTTAAAATGTCCGTTTTGTTACAGAAAACCACTATTTTTAACCAGAATCCGGTAAAAAATGCGGTTTTTCGTCCTTATCTTACTCGTTATCAACTCGAATGTCCTCCTTGGACAATACCATATTTCAGGGCAAGTTTCCCAAGAAAATGCGGGCAATGCCATTTACTTATCCTTGGTGGAAGACTATCGGAAATCCTCTCGGGTTTATTTAGATCAAATTGTTCAGAAAACGGAAGTGGACTCTCTGGGCCATTTTTCCTTTGAAGGTAATAATCTAAGTGGGCAAAATCGCATTTATCGCATCCATTTGGATGGCTGTTCAGACAATACAGGGAGCAATCATTTTTTAGGACAATGCAACAACAGCAAAAATGTGCTCTTTATCGCAAACAACATGGACACCTTGGAGTTCCCCACCTCTTTCGAAGACCAATCGCTATGTACCATTAACTCCACCAACCCAAAATCAGGTCTATTATTGGAAATTGACGGACTAAAAGAGCATATGGCTTATGATTTTGCCGATTATCCCAGTGAGGCCAACAAAAAATTGAATCTGGACAAGTGGTTCACAAACTTGCATGGTTTTGGAAAAGACACCAATGAACCTTTGGCAGAACTTTACATCTATGATTTCTTGTCCGACAAAAGGAACGAAACCTTTCAATTTTACTTGGAAGACCTTACCAAGAACGACTACTACGAAAGCCTCTCTGAACGATTGGCCATCGATTATCCCGAAGCATCATTTACACAGCAATACCAAGCTGAAATAACCACAGACAAGGAATTGGCGAGTTTCAACAGGCCTAAATCCAGTAAATGGAACCGTACGATCATTGCACTTTTGGCGGTATCGCTATTGGGCAATGTGCTTTTCTTTCTTGGCAAAAGGAAAAAAGACAGCAGCTCACAATTACTTGAAAAACTTACTCCCCAAGAGCAAAAAATCGTCAACCTGATGCTGGAAAACAAGACGAACAAAGAGATTGCCTCAGAGCTTTTTGTGAGTGTCAGCACCATAAAAACACACATCAACAATTTGTATAAAAAGTTAGGTATTACCTCCCGCGAAGAGATGGCACTCCGTTTCAAAAAGTAAAATTCAACCCCCGGTCTAGTACCGATTTCCAACGCTTCAAAATCGATTCAGCCATTGATTTTAGTGAATTTGGCCATCAAACCATAAATCACGTAAAATCATGAAACGAGTATTCACATTATTATTCTTGCTTTGCATCATCGGTGCATCGGCACAACAATTCAACAAGGAAATCACTACCGAAAATGGCTTGCAGTTGTTAGTAGGTCAAATCAATTTAGATGGCTTACAATCCCAACCCTACGGGAACTGGTTCCAAAATAGATACGAGAGCTACCATCCGGACGAATCCATGGTTGCCCTGTTCAAAGAAAAACTTTCAGCATACAACATTAAACTGTTCTTGGGAACCTGGTGCGGGGACAGTAAGCGGGAAAGCCCCAAATTGATCAAAATATTGGAAGCTGCGGATTTTCCCATGAATCAATTGGAAATCATTGCTTTGGATTATCGCAAGGGACATTACAAAACAAGTCCCACAAACGAAGAAAAGGGATTGAACATTATCAAAGTGCCTACCATTATCTTTTTTAAAGATGGCGAAGAGATCAACCGAATTGTGGAAAGTCCTTTGGAAACTTTGGAAGAGGACATCGCTCAAATTGTTTTTCAAAAGGACTATGTACCCAATTATGCATATTAAGTTTGGACAAGACGAGGATTTAAAGCGCAAAAGTGTAATTTTGCGCTTTAAATTTTTTACAGACTATGCAACTATCGGAACAAGAGATCGTTCGAAGGGAAAAATTGACCAAACTCAGGGAAATGGGCATCAACCCATATCCAGCAGCATTATATCCTGTTGATGCCACTTCAAAGAGCATCAAGAATGATTTTGAAGAAGGAAAAAAAGTAGTGATTTCCGGTAGATTGATGTCACGAAGAATTCAAGGAAAGGCCTCTTTTGCCGAACTTCAGGACAGCGAAGGACGCATTCAGGTCTACTTTAACCGTGATGAGATCTGTCCCGGCGATGATAAAACCCTCTACAACGATGTGTACAAAAAATTGCTGGACATCGGGGACATCATTGGCATAGAGGGAGAGCTTTTCACCACTCAAGTAGGCGAAAAAACCGTTATGGTAAAAAACTTCTCACTGTTGAGCAAGAGTTTAAAACCATTGCCGCTACCAAAAGTAGATGACGAAGGTAAAGTGTATGACGCCTTTAACGACCCAGAGTTGAGATACCGCCAGCGATATGTGGATTTGGTGGTGAACCCTCATGTGAAGGACACCTTCATCAAAAGAACAAAAATTACCAACAGTATACGGGAATTCTACAACCAAAAGGGATATTTGGAAGTGGAGACCCCGATTCTACAACCCATTCCAGGTGGAGCGGCCGCACGTCCGTTTTTAACGCACCACAATGCATTGAATGTGCCTTTGTACCTGCGAATCGCCAACGAATTGTATCTAAAAAGACTGATTGTTGGTGGATTTGACGGCGTGTACGAATTTGCCAAGGATTTCCGTAACGAAGGCATGGACCGTACCCACAATCCGGAGTTTACCGTAATGGAACTCTACGTAGCCTACAAGGACTACAACTGGATGATGGACACCACCGAAAAACTATTGGAAAAAGTGGCCATTGATGCCACAGGCAGTTCCAAGGTAAAAGTGGGCGATCACGAAATTGAATTCAAAGCTCCTTACCCAAGGATCCCCATTTTGGAAGCCATTAAAATCCATACGGGATACGATGTTGCCGGAATGGATGAAAAAAAGCTTCGCGAAGTGGCCCAGAAATTGGACATTGAAGTGGATGAGACCATGGGCATCGGTAAATTGATCGATGAGATTTTTGGCGAAAAATGTGAGCACCATTACATCCAGCCAACGTTTATTATCGATTACCCTAAGGAAATGAGTCCGTTGACCAAAGAACACAGAACCAACCCGAGACTTACTGAGCGTTTTGAATTGATGGTAAACGGCAAGGAATTGGCCAATGCCTACTCCGAGCTCAACGACCCCATTGACCAACGTGAGCGTTTTGAAGACCAACTGAAACTTTCAGAAAAAGGAGATGACGAAGCCATGTTCATCGATCAGGACTTCTTGCGTGCTTTGGAATACGGAATGCCCCCTACTTCGGGAATCGGTATTGGTATCGACCGCTTGGTCATGTTGATGACCAATAATTCATCCATCCAAGAGGTGCTGTTCTTCCCGCAAATGCGACCCGAGAAAAAGCAGGTGGAACTTACCGAAGAGGAAAAAATCATTTTGGACATTCTAAAACCACAAGGTGAGATGTCGTTGCCAGACTTAAAGGAAAAAGCAGGTTTGAGCAACAAAAAATGGGACAAAAGCACGAAGGGGCTTACCAAACATGGCCTGATTAAAGTAGAGAAAACGGAAAACGACCTTTTGGTAAAGTATACAGGGTAATCCAACGCACCCATCACTTTTCAACTATTTGATACTGAAGCCCCGTGATGGGGCTTCTTTATTTTTATCTTTTAACAAAAAATCCTAGCTTAGAACCCCAATGGAACTAAGCAAAAAAATTGGGCTGGTCCTCGGACCGGTTGTCTTCCTTATACTGAACCTGTTGCCATTTGAAATGGTATCCGAAAAAGGAGATCCTGTAATCTCCGTTGCGGCTTGGATGTTGATTTGGTGGATTACCGAAGCGGTCTCCATATCTGTAACAGCGCTCCTCCCCTTACTTTTGCTTCCCATTTTAAAAATTTTGCCCATTGCCGAAGTTGGCGCCAACTATGGTAGTCCTATCGTTTTCCTGTTTTTTGGAGGCTTTGTAATGGCCTTGGCTCTGGAAAAGGTAAATCTGCACCGTAGAATCGCATTGAACATTATCAAGCTAACCGGAACCACTCCCAACAAAGTAATCTTGGGCTTTATGATCGCTACAGCCACATTGAGCATGTGGATCAGCAATACAGCCAGTACCGTGGTCATGTTGCCCATAGCCATTTCCGTGATCAATTTATTGATCAATGACGAAGATGGATTTACCAAGAGCGATGAAAACTTTGCACTGTGTGTTATGCTGGGTATCGCATTTAGTGCCAATGCCGGGGGAATAGCCACTGTAATCGGCACACCTCCAAACTCCGTTTTGATAGGTTTACTGGAAAATGAATACAACACCGAAATCTCCTTTTTAAAATGGATGACCATCGGTTTACCGTTTTCTATCATTATGATAGGCATTTGTTATTTAGTGCTCGTTAAATGGATGTTCCCGAACAAAGACCTAAAGTTCAGTGCCTCAAAAGAGGTAATTCAGGTGGAGCTGGAAAAATTGGGACCCACTTCGGGTAAGGAAAAAATGGTGCTTGTCATTTTTGCGGTTACTGTGTTCCTTTGGATTTTCAGGACCTTGATCAACAATATATTTCCAAATCTGGGCCTAACGGATACCATGATCAGTATTTTCGCGGCCGTTGCCCTTTTCGCCATTCCATACAACATAAAAAAAGGAGACTTTATTATTACCTGGAAAGACACTTCGAAACTGGCCTGGGGTATATTAGTGTTGTTTGGCGGGGGACTTGCACTGGCACAGGGCATGTCCACAAGCGGAATCGTGGATTTAGTGGCAAACGGGATTGCGCAAAGTGAAATCAGTATATTGTTCACTGCGACCTTATTGATTTTTCTTATGCTATTTATGACCGAGCTGATGAGCAACGTTGCGCTGGTGGCCGTATTGGCACCTGTAGTTGCCGGTATCGCTATTGGTCTCGACATCCCTCTACTGCATTTATTGATTCCTGTGACCATTGCCAGTAGCTGTGCCTTTATGCTTCCCATGGCCACACCTCCCAATGCCATTGTATTTGCTAGCGGCTATGTAAAGATTCCGCAAATGGCACGCGTTGGCGTCATTTTAAACCTGATTGCGGTTGCTTTGCTCATTTTGGTATTTCAGTTTGTGATTCCACTACTGTTCTAAACCAAAAATGCCCCTCCTAGCGGAAGGGCATTTTCACAAACTAACTAACTCAAAAAAATGTAAGAAACTAACTTAACTAACGCTACTTGCTTTTGTGCAAGCGAGACGTAACTCTTTGTTAGGTACAAACTTATAACCCTTTTTTGTGAATATTATTGTAATTAGTTTTTTGTTAACGATAGGTTTGGCCCATAAAGACAATTCGTTTTTCAAAGCTTTTATCAAAACGATACGAAAACCATATCAAAACGGGTAAATAACTGAATAAATGATACGGTCAAACGCGTTTTTCTAAAAATTTTTGCGAGTCCAGCCTCTATGTTATTTTTTTGTTAACCAGCTGTTTATAGGTTTTTCTTAACAAACAAAAAAGCCCTCAGAAGAGGGCTTTTACTAACTAACTCAAAAATTTGTAAAATGATAACTAAAACATCCTACTAGTTGACCCTTTTGTAGGGATCAAAATTTTCTGGGAGATACTTGGATGTATCAAAACCCAAATCTATTTCTTCGTTTTCCATGTAGTTGATGGAAGAAACTGCAATTACATCAGTATATGGGTTGAAATCCGCTGGCAACAAATATTTGCTGTTGATTCCCAATACCAGCTCAGGCTCATTCTCCATGTACGTGATTGATTTTAAATCTACATACGCCTCGTAAGGGGAAAAATCCGCTGGCAAGTAATCCTTGGTATCAAAACCCAGGTCCATATCCTCATCCTCCATGTAATTGATGGAATGTACATCCACCACATCCGTGTAAGGATCAAAATTATCCGGCAAGTACTTTTGAGTATCAAAACCTAATGCGGGTTCAACTTTGTTTTCGAGGTATATGATGGAATTCAAATCAAAATAGCTTTTAAACGGATCAAAGCCTTCTGGCAGATAATCGGCGGTATCAAAACCCAAATCCACTTCAGGTTCTTCTTCCAAATACACTATTTCGTTCAAATTCAACTCATATGATGCATATTCCACCTCCGAAGTTGAATTGTTTAACTCTGCACCTATGTTAAGTGTGGTTAAACTGTTTTCTAAACTACCCGGTGTCTCGGATTGAACCTGGACAACCTTGGTATTTTGTTGGTCGTTTGCTATGGCTGTACTACTTAATAATACACTTCCATAAATTAATAATAACTTGTTCATTTTTTGATTGAATTTTGTGATTGATGTTATGCCTATAAGACTATCCAAAACACAAAACGTTACAGTCTTTAGGATTTTTTTACGAAAAAGAAAGACCCGTTGAGCCCAGCTATACGGGGCGATTCACTCCAAACCATCAGTAAAACGCAGGACTCCCAAAGGTTGATGCATTCCGTTAAAAAAAACGTTGTTAATATTTATTTAACAGTTAATCTTATTGAATTTTAGGTTCTTTGAATCTTCTTAGTTACTCAAACTGACTTATAATGATCAAAAATTTACTACCTCGACTACTTTTAGTCATTATTTTATTGGGTGCCTTCCAATCAGCGGAAGCACAACTTTTCAAAAAGAAAAAGAAAGAAACCGAACAAAAAAAGGACGACAAGTCCAAACCTGGCGATATAAAACCTTATGATAAGGTTATTACCAAGGAAGCAAAAACCGACGAAGGGCTCTTCAGTGTTCATACCGTCGATGACAAACATTACTACGAGATTCCGGATTCCCTGTTCAATCGTGAAATGCTCATGGTAAGCCGTATCTCCAAAACTGCCACGGGCATTGGTTTTGGTGGCGGAAAAATCAACACCCAAGTGCTGCGTTGGGAGAAAAAAGATAAAAAAGTATTGGTGCGGGTAGCCTCCTATGAAAATGTAGCGGCTGATTCCCTTCCTGTGCACGAAGCGGTTGTCAACTCCAATTTTGAGCCCGTACTGTTTTCTTTCGATATCAAGGCCATCAACAAAAAAGATTCCTTGAACCCAGCCACGGTAATCGAAATAGACCCGCTGTTCACAGATGATGTAAAAGCTCTTGGTTTTCCCAATGGATACCGAAAAAGATACAAAGTTTCAAGGATGGACGGGGACCGTAGCTATATCGAATCCATCAAAAGTTATCCTTTGAACATAGAAGCTCGCCACGTTAAAACATATTTGTCCAGTGAGCCTCCTAGTAATTCCAGTTTGGGCTCCATTTCGTTGGAAATCAACAATTCCATGATTCTATTACCCAAAGAACCAATGAAACGTCGCTATTTTGATGAGCGTGTCGGATGGTTCGCCAGAGGACAAGTGGATTACGGATTGGATGCACAAGAAAGTAAAACCGTTACCTATCTAGATCGTTGGAGATTGGAGGTTAAGGACGAGGACATCGAAAAATACAAAGCAGGCGAATTGGTGGAACCCAAGAAACCAATTGTATATTATGTAGATCGTGCCACACCGGAGGAATGGGTACCTTATATTAAACAAGGTATCGAGGATTGGCAAGTGGCTTTTGAAGCTGCTGGTTTCAAAAATGCCATTATCGCAAAAGACCCTCCCTCTCCCGAGGAAGACCCCGAATGGTCTCCTGAAGATGTGAGATATTCTGTAGTTCGTTATTTGGCCTCTCCCATACCCAATGCCAACGGACCCCACGTAAGTGACCCAAGAAGTGGTGAAATTTTGGAGTCTGATATCAACTGGTACCACAATGTAATGAGCTTGCTACGCGGTTGGTTCTTTGTACAAACCGCAGCCATAAACCCCGAAGCCCAAAAAACCGAGTTCAAGGAAGAAATCATGGGGCGCTTGATACGTTTTGTATCCTCCCACGAAGTAGGTCACACCCTAGGACTTCCTCACAATATGGGAAGCAGCGTTGCCTACCCTGTGGATTCTTTGCGCTCAGCTAGTTTTACCCAAAAGTACGGAACAGCACCGTCCATTATGGATTATGCCCGTTTCAACTATGTGGCTCAACCAGGGGACGAAGGTGTCGCTTTGATGCCAAACATCGGCGTTTACGACAAATACGCCATTAAATGGGGATACAAACCTATTTTGGACAAAACAGCCAAAGAAGAAAAACCCATTCTAAACGATTGGATTTTGGAGCACGCAGGAGACCCCATGTACCGCTTTGGTCATCAGCAAGTGGGAGACATTCACGACCCAAGCTCACAGACCGAGGATTTGGGGGATGATGCCATCAAAGCCAGCTTGTACGGTATCGAAAACCTAAAGCGTATCGTTCCCAAATTAATCGAATGGACTACGGAAGACGGTGAAAACTATGATGATCTGGAAACCATGTACGGGCATGTGGTATCACAGTTCCGCAGATATATGGGACATGTATCCAACAACATTGGAGGTGTTTACGAATACCATAAAACCGCTGATCAAGAAGGTGCCGTGTATACCTACGTAAACAAGGAACACCAAAAAGATGCCATGGAATTCATGCAGGAACAACTGTTTGAAACCCCAGAATGGTTGATAGACCAAAACATTTTCAATAAAATTGAATATTCCGGTTCCATAGAGCGTATCCGTGCCACACAAGAAAGCTATTTGAACACCATGCTACAATTGGGCAAATTGGCTAGAATCATTGAAAACGAGACACTGAATGGTGATGAAGCTTACGGATTAGTGGAAATGATGCGAGACCTTCGAAGAGGAATCTGGTCGGAGACCCGAAGTGGTAGAACCATCGATACCTACCGAAGAAATCTTCAAAAAGCGCATATTGACCGTTTGGGGTATTTGATGACCGCAGACAGTCAAAGAAAGCAACCAGATTTTGGAGGTTACAGAAAATCAACACCTATCAATACAAGCCAATCGGATATCCGTTCGGTGGCACGTGCTGAACTGAATAACTTAAAAAGAGACATCAGAAGCGGTCTTGCTAGGATTTCGGACACCATGAGCCGTTACCATTTGCAAGATGCCCTAGAACGCATAGACCTTATATTGGAACCCGCCAAATAGGCCTTCTTTTTAAGAAAAGTAATATATGACAAGGTGTGACCGATACATTCATCGATCACACCTTGTTTTTTTTTATCTACACATCTAAACAAAGCCGTTTCACAACATATCAGTGAGATTCCCATTCGGAATGATTACTTTAGTAATCCCAAATCTCACATCATGAACTACAAAACAAAAAGCTTAATCTACTTTTCCTGTTTCGTGGCTGCTTCAGTATCATATTATTTGATAGATCAACACGACGAATTCCAAAATCAACTCAATTCGCAAAACTACGTCGAAACCCATTTCGAGGATGCCGACAGTTATGCCGATGATTCCATAGAAGACGATTTGGAAGAAGAAATCAAATAATTTTTCCTAAAACATCCTTTTACTGTTAAAAGCTTCATAAACCATGTTGCGATGGTTAAACCTTTGGATGCTATTCATGTCCAAAGAACAAATCATTAAAATTAAAACGTTATGAAGCGAATAGCAGTAGTAATGGTTATGCTGATCAGTATTGGCATGACCGCCCAAAGAAACGATGGCCAAAGAATGCGCAAAGGTCCCAACATGGACATGAGCGTTGAAGAAATGGCCACATTGCAAACAAAACGAATGACCTTGGCGTTGGATTTGACCGAGGCACAGCAGAATAAGATTTACGACATCCAATTGGAAAATGCCAAGTTCAGAAAAGAGAAATGGGACGAAATCAAAGCATTGAAGGATAGCGGCGAATGGGAAAGGCCGACATCCGAAGAGCGATATGAAATGGAAAACGCACGTTTGGACCGTCAAATCGCAATGCAGGAAAAAATGAGGAACATACTGGATGAAAATCAGTATGAAACTTGGAAAAAATTCTCCAACAGCAGAAAATCCAAGCATCATGGCAAGAAAAAAATGCAGGAGAGAGGGAGAAGAGGATAGTGTTTTTTGTTGATTTAAGAAGCCGCGCCAGCCATGGTCGCGGTTTCTTTTTTTATCCTTTATTTTAATGACAATTAAAATTATCTGCTTTTTTACAGATATATTTGATTATCTGCTTTTTTACAGATATATTTGATTATCTGTTAATTAACAGATTTTATTAAAAGTCATTGTCATGATAGCCATACTCACAGGGGACATCAAAAACTCCTCGGAACACAAGGCCAATAAATGGTTGCCACTATTAAAGGATTCATTGGCCAAATACGGCAAGGAACCCAAGGATTGGGAAATTTATCGTGGTGATAGTTTTCAACTGCAAACCAAGCCAGAAAACGCATTGGAAGCTGCCATCTACATCAAAGCGAGCATCAAACAAATTCGTCACTTGGATGTTCGGATAGCTATTGGATTGGGCGAAAAAAATCACGACGCTCCCAAAATCACCGAGTCCAACGGTCCTGCTTTTGTAAACTCCGGTGAACGTTTTGAGAATCTCAAAAAACAAAACCTGGGCATTAGGACCCCTAGCGAGAAGTTCGATGAGCAAATCAATCTACTGCTGGAATTGGCCCTCTTGACCATGGACGACTGGACCCCCGCAATCTCCAGAACTGTACAGTGTACCATGGACAATCCAGAAATGAATCAAAAAGAACTGGCATCGATCCTCAATAAATCACAAGGGAACATTAGCGAAGAATTGAACAAGGCAGGATTTGACGAAGTCAAAAAAATGATCCATTTTTACAAGGCTCAACTCGCACAATTATGATGCTTTTGGCCCTAAAACTCATACTCGCCCACTTTATTGGAGACTTCGTACTCCAACCAGCGCATTGGGTCGAGGACAAACTGGCAAAAAAGGGACGGTCCAAGTACCTGTACTTTCATATCGGGGTACATCTATTGGCGCTCTTGATCATACTGCAATTTGAATACATACTGCCCATTGCGGTCATTGTAGTGACCCACTTTCTTATCGATTTGGGTAAATTATCCCTGAGCAATTCAAAGAACTATCGCTGGCTGTTTGTCGGGGATCAAGTATTGCATCTTTTGGTTCTCGGTGGTGTACTGTACTGGATACAACCCTTCCCATTGGATTTCGGCGCCTTGTCCACCACAAAAACCTTGCTGCTGATTACTTTTTTAATATTTGTTACCTACGTATCGGGTATTGTAATGCGCATGTTGTTGGCCCCATATATTGATGAAGTTGCCAAGGACGATGCCTCCAGCGAAGGCGGTTCCCTCAAAAATGCAGGAACCTATATCGGCATGTTGGAACGGCTATTCGTATTTGGGTTTATTCTGATGCAGCAATGGGCAGCCATAGGTCTGTTGATCGCAGCCAAGTCCGTGTTCCGATTCGGGGACCTCAACAAGGGGAAAAACCGTAAACTGACCGAATATGTCCTTATCGGTACCCTATTGAGTTTTGGCCTGGCCATACTTTCGGGTATGTGCTATCTGTATCTTGCCGAACAAGTTTAGCCACTACCAGAAAACGAAAAAGCCATCCTGTAAAGAATGGCCCTTTCTGACTAATGAATCGAAAACACTTAGTTAAAATAGATTGGCATCTTTTAAAACTTGAATACTTTCCAAAACGTTGCTTACCGCAAGGGTCATGGATTTTGCAGAAACCGTAGCCCCGGATATCCCGTCGATATCTACACCGTAAACCAACTTCTCTCCAGATTTCCTTCCGATAAATTGTTTCAACCAGCGCTGGCTTCCCACTTGGCGCCCATGGTCTTCACGATAAATCAATATCTTGGATTTTTTCACGCTCAGGTCTGGATTGAGCAAAACCACATAATCAAAGGTTTTCTTTAAACTAGGGGCAACGCCCACATAAACATAGCCCAATCTTTCCCCCTCAGCAGTAATCTCGAACAGGTTTTCCCCTCCCAATTCCGAAGGTGTTTGTCCGTTCAAATCAGAGGATACCGCTAGCAAGTCCATGGAGAACTCCTCTACCTCATACGTCCCCTGAATAGCACTATTGATTTTTTCCTGAAGCCTATCCGATATCTTGTCAACCTTGAATCCAAACAGCAACAAGGTAGAAACCATCACGGCCCAACTAAAAAATTGAAGCTTACTGCCCTTCAACATGTGATGTGGTTTTGTCAGTTACAAATTTGTTGATGGTCTCCAAAATATCTGCCTTGTTGGCGTCTTTCTTCTCCAACCCATAAAAATGCAAGAATAAGGGTTGGCCATCGACCTGCTTGGCAAGCGTCAAATCCCCTTCGCGGTCATAGACCTCATCCCAGGCATCCCTAGCCGTTGCCCAAAAGTCTTTGTTCTTCTTCCACCAATCCTTGGCAGCTTTGCAGCGTTCATCGGCAACCTTAACATAGGTATTGTACCCTTTCTCTTGGGCCAACAAAACATCTTCCTGGCCATCTTTACGAATGATTTTATCATTGTCCTGCTCATGCACCCAACCCGTGGATGTAATTTCTTGTCTATTTCCACGGCTCATCACATTGTAATCGCTCCTTTTGGAATACTCTCTTCGCGGTAGAGGGGAATCACTTTGATTTTCCCAGTAATGCTTTCCATCATAATGCACCCAAGTAGAAGAACCGGCATATCGTGGGCTGTCGTCCACCTGATACACTTTTTGTGTCCATTGTCCCTTAACCTCGTCTGCAGGAAGCTCGGTAAACACCCAATTATTGTCCTTGTCGTAATGGAATATCTTCTGGTTTTCATACAACCAATCCTGTCTCCAGTGTTTGATGACCATGGTATCGTTAAGTACCAACAAGTGCTGCAACGAAATTTTATTGTCCTTGTCTTCAATAGGCAATGCAAGTTCCAATGCCTTTGATGTATAGTCCAAATGTTTCTCGTAATCAATCTCTGGAGCAAATGTCTCCGTGTATTCAAAACTGACTTCGTAGCATCCGCACATGTCCAAAATAGCCTCGCGGTCCAATTCTTTTTTTTCTTGTGATGTTGCACCAGTAGTTGCCAAAGCCACAAACAGTAAGGGTAAAATAGATTTCTTCATATCGGTTTCTGTTAGATTGTTTTAAAAAAAGTCCTGATCAAAAATACTAAACTTATTTAGATTGAATAAAAATAAAATATATATTTGTCACCAAATTTAAGTAGAATGAGTCTAAATAAAAATACCAACCTCCTATATTTAACCTTAATTTTATCCTTATGTGGATTTGCCCAAGAATCAAAAACCACTGAAAAAGACTCATTGTCCATGCAACAATTGGACGAAGTGGTACTGACCGGCGAGAGCAAAGTGATGTCCCTCAGCAAAAAATTGTTCGCCGTCGGCGTGTTGGACCAAAAGGACATAGCCAAGGTAGCAGGGAACAATTTGGCCGACATTCTCAACTACAACCTAAACATAACCGTTACCCCGGACCCATCCACAGGTCGTTCTACCATTAGTATGTTCGGATTGGACGGACAGTACGTAAAAGTGCTTATCGACGGCATACCCATGGCCAGCGACAACGGGATGGGCAACAACATTGACATTACCCAAATAAATTTGGAGGATGTGGAACGGATTGAAATCGTGGAAGGTTCCATGGGCGTGCTGTATGGAGACAATGCCGTGGCCGGCGTCATTAATATTGTGACCAAGCGCGGATTGGACAACAACCACAAATGGCAACTGCAGTTATCCGTACAAGAAGAAACTATAGGCAGCGAATATGCCCTTTTTGATGAAGGCCGACACATCCAAAATGCAAAAATCAGCCATCAATTGAGTGATAAGACCAGTATTGCCATCGGGGGTTCCCGAAACGACAATGCTGGTTTTTTTTATGGCTACCGTGGAAAAAACTATGTGAACATTCAGGATAATGCCGTGGTAAACGACAGTCTTAGGGGCATGGAATGGAATCCGAAGGAGCAGTTGACCGCTTATGGAAACCTGAATACGTCGCTGGGCAAACACAACATCTTTTACAAAATCCAATATTACGATGAATCCGTACCGGTGTACAATCATTATGTGAACGGTAGGCTGGACAGTAATACGGGCATGGTCAACCCAACAGCCTTGGACGAGAATTTTGACACGGAGCGCCTTATGAACAACCTTAACATTACAGGTCCCATCAAAGGGTCTACGGTGTACAACTTGTCCCTGTCCCATCAAACCCAGAAGCGCTATTATAAACAGTATGTCTACAATATTCTCCAACAGGGAATTGAATCCGTGGTCTCTGACGATTTAAGTCAATCCAGTGAAATTTGGTATTCCAAAGGCTTTGTGAGCAATATGGTTCCAACTTCGAACTTCTTCAACCTTCAGTTGGGGTACGAGTTCAACCATCAAACAGGTTTTGATGCCATTGCCACAGGCGAATATTCCAGCGATGTCGTGGAAAACACTTTGGAAAACTACGATTTCTTCGGGGTGGCTGACTTCAACCTTACCGATAGGTTCTCCATTTTTCCAGGAGCGCGATTTACCAACAACTCCCAATTCGGAAACAAGTTGATTTGGTCCCTCTCCTCTACCTACGACATCAGCAATACCTTTAAAATCAAAGGTGTGTTCGGTTCAGCCTTTAGGGCGCCCAATTTTGAGGAATTGTTCTTCTACTTTGTGGACTCGAACCATAATGTTCAGGGGAATCCCAACCTAGAGCCCGAAGATGGCATCTCACTTTTCTTGAATGTGGAAGAAAAATTCAGGCTGTCCGACGCAAGTATGCTCAAAACCGCCCTCAAATCCTACTATTTCGATATTGATGGAAAAATAGCTTCCGTAATCGATGTCGACGAGCAAGACCGTAACCTGTTCACTTTTGATAATGTAGACCGCTCCAGAATCCTTGGTTTCTCTTTAGAGAACTCGCTCATCATGAACCGCTGGCAGGCTTCCTTGGGGATGACCTATTTGGGTTCTTCCACCACGGTGGATGAATCTGTGGATGACAACAGTGATTATCTATGGAGTTTCAATCTACAATCAGCCTTGAGCTATACGTTCCCTTCCATCAACACCACCCTATCGGCCCAACTCAAATACACGGGAAGAACCCAGATTGTGCAGAGCGGAACAGATGGCGCCGTAGTAGGCCAGACCGATGATTTTACTTGGATGGATGCCTCGGCACGGACCCATATTACCAAAGATTTAAGCCTTACGCTAGGCGCACGAAACATCTTCGACATTGTACGGGTAAATGCCTCGGCTACTCCTACGGGAGCCCATGGAAGTGGCAGCTCACCGAGCCGTTTGTTCGGCAATGGAAGATCGTATTACCTAAAACTATTGTACAATCTAAATTTCAATTAAAACCAATGAGAAAAACAATCATTTTAAAAGCAATCGCACTCTTGCTCATCATTAGCTCCTGTAGCGACGATGAAGGCCAAGACCTGATAGACTTCACGGTAAACTTCAATAGTGAGACCGTAAGCACGAACGAGGAAGACACTGCCGTAGAAGTACAGCTGAACTTTTCAAGACCTGCATCGGAAGCGGGAACCATTTCGATAGCTTATACAGGGACCAATGCCGAATATGGAACGGATTTTACCACAACACCCGATGGAGCATCGGGAACCATAGCCGTTAACGTAGCCGAAGGAGACCAAAGTGCCTCGTTTACCTTTAACAAATTGACCAATGCCATCGAAGGCTCCACTAAATCCGTGAGTTTTTCCATTGATGGGTTGGATAATACGGACTGGTCACAAGGGGCCACAGCATCCACTTTAGTAAGCTTTACCCCTATTGCCGCAACCAATGGTGTAATCGATACCGAAAATGGGGGGTCCAATATCCCTAATCAAGTGTATTTTGATTTCAGCTCTGCAACCCAGACTGCTGTGCAACGGGACACTTGGGAAATTGCATTCTATAATGGAACAGAAAACCTTGTGTTCCTGAACCCTGCCCTATCGGTATCGGCAGTTGAGATTACCGGAGTAACCGACTTGCTCAGTATTACCGAGAGCAGCGACCTTCCAGAACCCATGGAATTGACCGGCTTGAATGCCATGTTCCAGCCCGAAGCCGTAAATGTGAGCACTGTATCCGAACTTTTGGAAGGCTTGCCCGTAGGCTATTATCAGTACGGAAATTTGGAAGAAGGCATCTCCTTTACCGACAATGCCGAAGGTACTTTGGAAGGAACTGCTTTTTCTGAAGTATCCACCACTGCAGAGGAAAATTACGTGTACATTGTTAGTCTGGGATACGAAATCCCAACAGAACCAGCGGAAGTAGGTAGCATCGCAACCACAGGCGACCAAAGAGGCTTTTTTAAAGTCAGAGTATTGAGCAATGGAAACAGCTACACTGTTCAATATGCGGATTTGGCCGAAACCGACTCGTACAATGAAGTGACTGTTGCCAAGGATGCTGCTTATAACCTTACCGCTTTTAGTATGACCAATGGCGAAACCGTAAGCGTAGAACCAACCAAAGAGCAGTGGGATATCAACTTGAGCGGCGTGTTCTCTTATTATGGAGACTCGGGCGGCTTGGTTGCAGGTCTTACCTATTCCGATTACGTATTGCACAACACCTTGGGCGGAACGGGGCTTTACCAAGTAACCATAGAAGGTGATGTTCCTACCTATGCCAACTTTACCATGTCCGATGTGGACGAATCCGCATTTGTGTTCGACAACAGAGCTGTTGTAGGCAGTGGCTGGAGAGATGCCTTTGGCGGTGTGGTCAACGAAGATGTGTACTACGTGCTAAAAGATGTGGATGGCAACTACTACAAATTCGATTTTACGGATTTTACCAGCACCGAAGGTGAAAGAGGACACTATCAGTTTACCTACGAACGCTTATAACGATTCATTTATTCAGATGCTCAATACTCGACCCACCATGCCTTTTGTTATCCCATCAACCTGAGTGGTTCGGTTTGAGTTAGTTTGTGTGAGGAGCGGGGCCATTGGTCCCGCTTTTTTAATGATTCCCGTTCACGACACTAAAAAAATGGATTGCGTCAAGCCAAACTATCATAAATACGTTATTTTATGGTAAAAGATTTTTTAATGAAGGACGACATGGGAGTAATAGCAACAAACAAACGCGAAATCAAACTTTTCTACAACGCAGAAACCAATAAAGGCATGCAAACCTTGGCCTACCTCAAATCCTCCAATAAAAAGGTATTGGACGTAAACTTGGACGAGGTTAAGGTAACCGCAACCCAATGGGCAGAATTGGCCAAGCTATTGGGCAAACCCATTAAGGAACTCATAAATACCGAGCACCCGGAATTCATTAATCAATATGGTAAAAATCCAGAGTTGCATAGCGATAACGATTGGCTCAAAGTATTGGAAAACAACCCCAAGGTAGTTACCCAGCCCATCCTGATCAATGGAGATAAAGCCGTTCAAATTGATACCCCTTCGGAGGTCATGGTCTTTTTGGAAGACGAAGACTAATCCACTGCTCCCATACGCACTAAACACACCATTAACACCCTTATGCCACAACAAAACGCTTCACGCTACATTAAAATCACGGTCGGAATCATCCTTGCGCTGATTTTGATTGCTGTTGTGGCCCAAATCATATTTACCAACAAAGTGGAGACAGCTCTTCAAGAGAAAGTACCCGCTTCACTTAACCTTACCTATGGTAATGTAAGTACGAATGTGCTTATGGGGAAAATCAGCCTTAGCGATGTCAGTGCCAATAATTCGGAGGAAAACATCGATTTTGAGGCAAAATCCGTGACCGTTTCCGGTCTCAACTACATTCCCCTGCTTCAAAATGGGGATATTACCATCAATGAGCTTCTACTTGAAGCGCCAGAGGTCATCTATCATCAAACCGAAAAAGACACTTCTTCCAAAAAGGAAAAAAAATCTCCGTCCAACACATATATCGTCAAAAACTTCAGCATCCAAGACGGACGTTTCATTATGCTGAACACCACATCCGACAGTACAGCCACAATAGAGGGCATCGATTTTACCCTATCCAATATCAAATTTGATAAAGAGACGGCTCAAGAAAGCATTCCTTTTACCTACGATGAATATGAACTCAATACCGACAAAGGCCATTACAACATGAGTCCTTTGGAGTTCATCGAGTTTGAGCGCCTGCAATTGAATCCTGATACGGGCGAGTTCCAACAATTTGTGCTGCGCACCAAATACAGTAAAGCGGAACTTTCCCGAAGATTGGCCGTGGAGCACGACCATTACGACCTTACCATTGACCACATCATACTGAACAACTGGGATTTTGGTTTTGGGAACGAACTACCCTATTTCCACTTGGGCGAACTCGAATTACGGACACCTATTTTCCATGTGTACCGCGACAAACTATTGCCCGACGACACCACGCACAAAAAGCTCTACAATCAGGCACTTCGTGAGCTGGATATGGACCTTCAGGTAGACTCCATTCAGATTTCGGAGGGACTCATTACCTATCGGGAACGCTTGGAAGCCGATGTGGACCCCGAAAACCTCACTTTTTCAGATATCGAGGCCAGCATCAACAACCTGCATACCAAAGGTAAGGGCGAAGTATCGGCGGAAATCAATGCTAAATTGATGGACAATGGACCCTTTACCCTGGATTGGAGCTTTGATCCCCAAAACAAGGCCAACACTTTTTTGGCAAAAGGCTCACTGTCCAATTTCCTGTCCGAAAGCATCAACCCGTTTTTAAAGACCAATCTCAATGCCGAGGTCGAGGGTACCATACAACAAATGTATTTTACCATCAACGGGAACGAACTGGAATCTCAGGGTGATATAAAAATGAAATACGACGACTTTGAATTTACCGTGCTCAAAAAAGACGGTTTGGGCGTCAATAAAATCCTAACGGCCGTAGTGAACCTGTTTACCAAAAACGGGGAGAAAACAGATGAGGACGGCTTCCGGCACGGCGACTTCAAAGTGGGTCGAAACCAGGACAAATCCTTTTTCAACTATTTATGGGTCAACTTGAAAGAAGGTTTGGTCGACACCATGACGGGAGGTGGTAAAAAACGGGACTGATCCATGACAAAGAAGAAAATATACAAACGTAAGCGATACCTCGTACCCCTGATCATACTCTTGTTGTTGATAGGACTACGGATTGCCCTGCCCTATATCGTAAAAAACTATGTGAACAAGGTATTGGCGGATATTCCAGGCCACTACGGCCATGTGGAGGACATTGACCTTTCTTTGCTCACCGGAGCCTACATTATCGATGAATTGTATTTGAACAAGGTCAATGCAGGTTCACAGATTCCGTTTCTTCATTTTGAGCGGACCCATATTTCCGTGGAGTGGAGTTCCCTTTTTAAAGGGAAAGTAGTGAGCGAAATCAACATGACACGACCTGAACTCATCTATGTATTCGAGGACCAACAAAAGGAAACACCCGAAGAAGCCGATGCTGAGGATTGGAGCAAGGCACTTACCGATTTGGTGCCCATCGATATCAACCAACTGGAAATACACGGGGGCAAGGTCGCCTTTGTGCAATTAACGGCCGACCCCAACATTGACCTGCATTTGGACAGTTTGGAGCTCTACGCTACCAACCTGCGCAATGTGGTACGGCAAGAAGCCCGACTGCCCAGCAACCTCTCCGCCGATGCCGTGAGTTTTGGTGGGGGAAGCCTCCATTTAGAAGGCCAGATGGACTTGGTAAAGCAAATTCCCGACATGGACTTGGCCCTGACCTTGGAAAATGCAAACGCCACTGCCCTCAACGATTTTACAGACCACTATGCAGGCCTTGATTTTGACCAAGGTATTTTCAACCTCTATAGCGAAATGGCCATCGCCGATGGATACCTGCAGGGCTATATAAAACCCATTATCAGGGATGCCAAGCTGATTGGCAAGGAAGATGCTTTTTTGGAAACCCTCTGGGAAGGTTTTGTAGGCTTTTTCAAGTTTATCCTCAAGAACCACAAGGAGAACACGCTCGCCACCAAAGTACCCTTGGAAGGCGACCTAACCAATGTGAACACCAAAATCTGGCCTACTGTGACCAATATTTTTAAGAATGCCTGGATCAAAGCGTTTCAAGGAATCGTGGACAACGATATCGAGTTTAAAAACGTTCAGGAAAAAGCAAACGAACAAAAAGACGAAAAGTAAAAGCTACCCCCTTTACCCTTAACCTTTAACCCTAAAAATTGACAATTGTCAACGGTTTATTGCAAATTGCAGAAAAACCCTAGTTTTTTTAAGGTTTTTCCGCAATTCCAATTAATTGACAATTAATATCTTGAACTCAAATCCCCGCCCCTTATTTTCTTTCCAGAGATTAGCTATGCTTTTACATTAGACTAATGAATGTATTAGTGACCTCCTGTTTTAGGAGTCACATATTAATGTTCTATGTCAAAAGAATCAAGTCGGCAATAACTTTAAACCAATCAAAACCAATGGAAAAAAACGGAGTCATTTCGAGCCATTGTCCCGAGCATATGAGGGAGCTAAAGAAGTGTTAGAAATCTCAACTACCAAATTCAATTGCATTGTTGCCACCAAAAACCTATTTTCAATCACTAAATCCAACTTCAACTATGAAAAAATCCATCTTGGCCGTGTGCCTTTTTTGCTTTGCACTTTGTTCCAGCTTAGCACAAAACCAAAAACCAACCATAGAACCCGAAATCGAAATGAAAGCAGGCTTGCTTGGGTATCGTTTCTTCAAAGATGGAGAGCGTTTGAACTGGAAAGAACTTTTGGAAGCCACAGCCTCGGTCGAAGAGGCTCATTTGCTTATCAAAAGAGGAAGGTCCCAAAATACCTTTTC
>CETR01031244.1_pt1 | contig 35808 bp, 35 predicted proteins | sample 531281 | NCBI WGS metagenome assembly CETR01 (sample SAMEA2622568, study PRJEB7988) | marine metagenome | biome: marine biome (ENVO:00000447); feature: mesopelagic zone (ENVO:00000213); material: "saline water (ENVO:00002010), including plankton (ENVO:xxxxxxxx)" | depth 696 m
CATCGATGGGACAAAGGTCCACGGAGTCCATCTCGAACTTTTCCATGCTGCTGAGCAATAGGCTGGCCAGTTCCTTCTCTACCCGGTTCCGGTTATTGTTCACCAGTTTCTTCAACGCTGGTGTATGGACCTGTTTTGGGGTGAACCACATTCGTGTTCTTTGCTTTGAACTAAACTCTCGTTTTGAAAGGAAATCCAAAAAAGCGGGCACTTCTTGGGCCAACCGGCCCAGGAAATCGGTGTCCTCCTTTTTAAGTGATGGGATTTTCCTCACCCAGAACCGGGTCTCATGGGCATCGATCTTGATGAAACTGTCCTCGTTGTTACTACAAAGGATGAACTTACCAAAAAATTCCACTTCTCTTTTGTCCTTGCCCTTGGCCTCCAGCTTGTTCCGGTTGGTCGTGCTCAGGTACTTGATGCGCTCGGTGAGTTCCTCTTTGTTGAACAACACCTCGTCCACGCATATCAGCAGCTTGTTTGCCCAGTCCGCATTGAACTGGCTTGCAAAGCTGTCATTGGTCAGGTAGGTCAGGTTGTTCCCGAAGATTTCCTTGAGCCATTTGAGAAAGGTGCTTTTCCCGGTGTTCCTTTCGGTGGAGACCAGACAGAGGATGGGCAGTACCTGCACGGGTCTTTGGTACAGAAGCTTCAAATAGTCCAGTCCCAGTTCCAGCTGGTTTCCGAAGATATGCTTCAAAAAAGTCTGTGTCCTTTTAATGCTTCCCTCTTTCGGTTCGTGCGTTAAAGGGGAATAGGTATTGTAGAAACCATGGTGCTCCTTTTTGAAGTCAACATGACAGGGAATACAAGCGAACCCGTCATATTTGGGGACCTTTCCCAAATAGTCCTTGCCATGGTCCTGCTTGATGATGTGCTCGTTCCATGGAACCAACTGCTCGTTGAAATGTCCGGATATGGTGGGATACTTCACGATTTTATAGAAAGACGTGCCCACTCTTAAGTATGGTACTGTTTTCATATTGCTGCTTTTTGAAATCTTGTGATTACTTCCACTTTTGGTGAATCCACAAATAATTTAAAGATGAATCCGACTAGGGATTCGAATCCCCGATCGTTTCGATTTCCGGCACTGGTTTACGTTGGTTTTGAAGCAGCCAACGGACTATCTTTTCCCTTTCGAAGAATATCAGTTTCCCATTGGGCTTGGAGTGCGGGATATGCCCCGCAGCGGTAAGCTTGTACAGATAGCTTCTTGATATACCAGTGTAGTCACATGCCTCATCAAATGTGAGCACCTCTTTGTTGGCTATCATAAGCCTTTCCAAACGGTCGAGCCGTTCCAGTATTAAAAAATTGTCCATTTTGTTTCTTTTTAAAGATTGGAAATGAACAAAAGCGCTTTTGTTTTCTTTTGAAGAATTCTTTGGATAAAGATAAAAAGAAGGAGGAAGGAAAGTAAGACTGATGGATTGGCTTTATTCACAAAAAATTGATATACAAATATATACATCATTTCAATTTAAATGAAACCAAATGAAAAATGGTAAATAAAATATGATTCTAAACCGATTCAATTGGTGCCAATCGAATTTTTTCCTAAAATGGGGAAAATTTGAGTTATCAACAATGAAATGGTCAGATATGGAAGTCTTCGGTATGAATCACAACTTATTTCTTACTTGAAGAAAACTTGTGAGTCTCTATAATGAATAATCTCCCAAAAATGGTTCACTTTGCAAAACTTTCATCAAGACCTTCTATTTGCAACCCAGTTGCATCATAATATTTTTACCTTTACCCCGTGAATTTTTTGGCAATCATATTATCCTTTTACTTTTTGGCACTAAATACTGTGCCTTGTGGCGATACAGCGAATGGTTCCAATGATTCCCAAGTTGCTACGGTAATCGATGTTGATGCAGACCACGACCAAGATTGCGGGTTGTGTTCGCCTTTCTGCCAATGTCATTGCTGCCACGTTCATACCATAGATTTTGGGCTTGTTGCTTTTGAACCGCTTCAGCCTGAAATTCTACACGGATTCTTTGCCCATTTTGATGACCTCGGCAAGGATATTCCACATTCTCTTTTACAGCCTCCTCGGGCATGATTCAGTTTTTATAGGAGAATCCCTATCCTGTTCTGACGTGTCTTTTTTATGGATACGTCAATATCGTGCGTTGCTTTTCGTCAATGCACCCGACGAGAATTTAAACTGAATCAATACCCTTATATATGATCAACAGAATCATTGATTTTTCAATCAATAATAAATTTATTATTGGTCTGCTCACCCTCGCATTGATTGGTGCGGGCGTTTATAGCATGACCCAAGTTCCGATCGATGCCGTGCCGGATATCACCAATAATCAAGTGCAGGTCATTACACAATCGCCCAATTTGGGGACGGAGGATATAGAACAATTTGTGACATATCCCGTCGAAGTGGCCATGAGCAATCTGCCCAATGTCAAGGAAATCCGCTCGGTTTCCCGTTTTGGACTTTCCGTTGTTACAATCGTTTTTGACGACGATATAGGTACTTATTTGCCCAGACAACTCGTCGCCGAAAAACTGCCAGAGGTTCAGGAACAGATCCCTTCGGGCTTTGGCAAACCCGTTATGGGACCGATTTCAACGGGATTGGGCGAAATCTACCAATATACCCTTGAAGTCGATGATGAACATCAAGGCGAATATTCGGCAACGGAACTGCGAACGATCCAGGACTGGATTGTACGGAGACAGATGGCCATGGTCCACGGGGTGGTCGAGGTAAACGCCTTTGGTGGCAATAAGAAGCAATACGAAGTGGCGGTTGATCCAGACGAACTCCGAGCCATTGGCATTACCATTACGGAAGTGTTCTCGGCCCTAGAAAACAACAATCAGAATACCGGTGGTGCCTATATCGAGCGTAACCACCAAGCCAACTTCATCCGTGGCGAGGGGCTGGCCAGAACCATTTCGGATATCGAAAACATGGTGGTCAAGACCGTTAATGGCATTCCCATCAAAGTGAAGGATATAGGGAAGGTAAATATGGGAAGCACGGTACGCTACGGTGCACTTACCAAAGATGGTAAAGGCGAGGCCGTGGGCGGAATGATCTTGATGCTCAAAGGGGCAAATTCCAACGAGGTAATCGAAAATGTGACCCAACGGGTGGAACAGATACAACAGTCCCTTCCTGAAGGCGTTTCCATCAAACCCTTCCTTGACCGTAGTGAATTGATTGCCGAGACAACAGGTACGGTAACGGGGAACCTTCTGGAAGGTGGCCTTATCGTAATCTTCGTGTTGGTCTTACTGTTGGGGAATTGGCGTGGCGGACTCATTGTGGCTTCGACCATACCCTTATCCTTATTGTTTGCCTTTATCCTGATGAATGTTTTTGACGTTTGGGCAAACTTGATGAGCTTGGGGGCAATCGATTTTGGAATCATTGTAGATGGTGCGGTGATCATCGTAGAGGGCGCTGTTTTCTTAATGTATTCCTATGTGGTCAAAAAGAAAGCAGTAAGCAAAGAAAAACGGGACGACATCGCCGCTAAGGCCTCCAAAAAAATGATGAATGCCGCCTTCTTTGGCCAGCTGATCATTCTGATCGTCTTCCTGCCCATTTTGGCTTTGGAAGGTGTCGAAGGGAAAATGTTCCAGCCTATGGCCCTGACCTTCATTTTTGCTATGATCGGGGCAATGCTATTGTGCCTTACCTATGTGCCCATGGTTTCAGCCTTGTTCCTACGACCGCCAAAATCCGAAAAACAATCCTATGGCGATAGGTTCGTGCATTGGATCGAGCGGAAATATGAACCACTGTTGACCAAGTCACTTTCCAAGGCTAAAGTAGTCGAAACATTGCCATTGCCCTTTTTACCATTGCCCTTTTTGTCTTTACGAGAATGGGCGGCGAGTTTATCCCACAATTGGACGAAGGAGACATTGCCTTTCACGCGATCCTGAAACCCGGCAGTTCCCTGTCGGAAACCATCGAAACCACGACAAAGATTGAACGTATCGTGAAGGCCGAATTTCCAGAGGCGGAAACCGTTCTCAGCCGTATCGGTGTCGCCGATGTGCCTACCGACCCGATGCCCATGGATATCGCCGATGTATTCGTCATCCTCAAACCAACGGATGAATGGACATCTGCGGATAGCAAGGACGAACTGGTAGAAAAAATGAAGAAGGCCATCAGTATCGTTCCCGGTGTGAATTTTGAATTTACCCAACCTATCGAAATGCGCTTCAACGAACTGCTTACGGGGGTTCGTGAGGATGTGGCCATTAAATTGTTCGGGGAAGACCTTGGCGTATTGGCAAGCAAAGCCGAGGAAATGGGGGAAATCATTGCCACCGTTCCCGGTGTGGCCGATATGAAAGTAGAGGCCACGGACGGCCTGCCCCAAATCACCATCGACTACAACCGCGATAAATTGGCACAGTACGGTCTTAAGATCAACCAACTCAATAAAGTGGTACAGGCAGCCTTTGCGGGTGGAAAGGCTGGCGTGATCTTTGAGGGCGAAAAAAGGTTTGACCTGGTCGTAAGGCTTCAAAAGGAAAACAGGCAAAGCATCGAGGATATCCAGAACTTGTTCATCAACCTGCCCAATGGCTCCCAAATCCCATTGCGGGAAATTGCCGATGTAAGTTATGAACCCGGCCCGATGCAGATAAGCCGTGACAATACAAATAGACGGACCTATGTAGGTATCAATATTCGCGACCGTGACGTAAAATCGGTGGTAGAGGATATCCAGGCAAAATTGGATGCCCAGTTCGACCTGCCCGCAGGATATTACATTCGGTATGGTGGAGCTTTCGAAAATCTGGAACGCGCCAGCAATAGATTGCAAACTGTTGTCCCTATTGCCTTGTTCCTGATTTTCATATTGATCTATTTTGCACTAAAGTCCTTTCCACAGACCTTGATGATATATCTCGCCATCCCAATGGCCACCATTGGTGGTGTATTCGCCCTGTGGTTAAGGGATATGCCCTTTAGTATTTCCGCAGGCGTCGGCTTTATCGTGTTGTTTGGTGTGGCCGTTCTGAACGGGCTGGTCATGATCAGTGGTCTGAATGAACTGAAGGAGGAAGGTGTGACCGATCTTAAAGATAGAATTATAGAAGGCACCAAGCGAAGGATACGCCCCATTATGCTGACGGCCTTTACCGATATTTTAGGTTTCTTGCCCATGGCCATTTCTGCATCGGCAGGGGCAGAAGTACAACGCCCTTTGGCCACCGTTGTCATTGGCGGATTGATAACTTCGACCCTCTTGACGCTCTTTATCCTTCCCATCTTTTACCAATGGGTCGAGAGACGTTCGGTACGGAAGAAGAAACCCAACCCAAAATGGATTACCCCTACGGTCATGATCTGTCTTTTTTTCATTACCACAATGCCAGCCAAAGTGAATGCGCAGGATAGTTTTGCAAATGCACGGCAGATCCGACCTAAAGATTCACTGCCTACTATTTCATTGGAAGAGGCCGTGGAAATTTCCAAGAAAAACTATCCGTTGTTGAAAACGAAACACTTGGAAGTCCAAGAGCAAATCGCCCTTAAAGGAACGGCCTACGACCTTGGCAATACCCAAGTCTTCACAGGTGGCGAAGAAATTGCGGATGGACAAGGAATTTATACCTTGGTAGGGGTTGGACAACAGAATATCGACCTTTTGGGCATCAGTGCAAAAAAGCGTTTGCAGAAACAACGCATCGCTTTGGCCGAGACAACTCTTGACCTTTCCGGACTGCAAGTCGAACAGGAAGTGAAAAAGGCGTGGTCGGAAGCCTATCGACAACGACAGAAATTTGAACTGTATCGTGAACTGGATTCCATTTATTCACAGTTTAAAAAAGCAATAGAGCTCAACTTCAAGGTGGAAGCCATTTCCAGATTGGAATATTCATCGGCTACAAATCAGGCCTTGCAAATCAGCAATAAACTGCAACAGGCGGAAAGCGATTATGCCATCGCCCTGCAAAAACTCAATCTTTGGTTGGTTTCGGATATCTTCTATTCAGTGCCAGCTAAACTTAATGAAAGCGCGGTAACTATTTTGGAATTGGATGGGGATTTGGGAAAACATCCAGAGCTGGAACTTTCACAAAGGCGTATCGAGGAGGCCGGGGCCACCTATGATGCGGCACGTGCCGACCTACTCCCTAAGTTCAACCTTCAGGGTGGACTGCAACAGATAAATGGTGATAGCGGGTTCTACACCTATCAAGCCGGCATTTCGGTTCCTTTGTTTTCAGGTACCGAGCGCACTCGGGCCAAGGCCGCTAAAATTGAAAGTGAAATCGCAAAGACCAATGCGGATTATGCCAAACGCCAGCTGCAATCCGAATATCGGCAGGCCGTGCAAGCCTATCTGAAATGGAGGACATCGTGGCAATTTTATAGGGAAAAGGCCTTGCCACTTGCCCAAGAGCAGCGCAAGGGGGCATTGTTGGCCTACAGGGAAGGTGCGGTGGACTATGCAGCGTTCACACAAATTGTTCGGGATGCCATAAACACGGAAATGGATGCCCTTGACGCTCTTGACAACTATCTAAAATCAGTATTTGAACTACAATATTTTAAACAATAGACAAATGAACAATCTTTTTAAATATAGCGTTATCGGGCTAGTGACGATGCTCTTGGCACTTACTTCCTGTGGGAATTCCAAAGCCGATTCTGAGGAAGAAAAGCAAAAAAATCCTGAAGTGGGTGAAATGCAGAAAGAAGGTGAAGTCAAGGAAGCTATGCTAACGGAAGCTCAATACCGGACTCTTAATATGAAAATCGATACCGTTGCCCAACGTGTTATGAAGCAGTATGTGGAGGCCAATGGGCAACTGGAGGTCCCACCACAGAACGAAGCGACCATTACTACCGTCGTGGGTGCCAATGTGGTGTCCATAGAGGTCATTGAAGGCGACAAAGTAAGCAAAGGTCAAACGGTAGCCTATCTGTCCCACCCCAATATCATCCAGAAACAGACCGATTACCTGAACGCCCACAGCAACAGCCAATTTCTTAAGAAGGAATTTGAGAGGCAAAAAACTTTGTATGATGCCGGGGTGGGCAGTGGTGCCAATTTTCAAAAGGCCGAAGCGGAATACCGGGCATCCCAAAGCCTGGCAAAGGGATTTGAAGCACAGCTGCAACAATTGAACATTGCCGCATCCGGGGTGAGAAACGGTAGCATTTATCAACAGGTGCCATTGCGAAGTCCGATTGAGGGATTTGTCCAAAAAGTAGTGGTCAAGACCGGGCAGTACGTAGAACCCCAGACCGACCTATTTGAAATCGTTGACACCCATCACGTACATGCCGATTTAATGGTGTTTGAAAAGGATGTGTACAAAGTAAAAGTAGGGCAGCAAGTATCCTTAAATGTTCAATCCATTCCCGAGAAGGAACTTACTGCGAAAATTTATTCCGTTGGGAAAACTTTCGAGCAAAATCCCAAAGCGATACACATCCATGCTGAAATCGAGAACAAGGAAGGGCAACTGATCCCTGGGATGTATGTCGAAGGACGTATTGAAATCCAAAATTTCGAAACCATTGCGGTCCCTGAAAGTGCAATCAGTTCGAACGAGGGAAAAAAATATATTTTTAGAGCGGATCGGGAAGGCAATGACTGGAGTTTCAAACCCGTAGAAATTACCACAGGGCCCCATGAGGGGGATTGGGTCGCCATCGGTTTTGTAGACTCCGTTGGACCAAACACTACATTTGCATACAACAATGCCTACTATTTGATGGCCCAAATGAAAAAAGGGGATGCGGGCCATAGCCATTGATAAAATAACAGTACGATGACAGAAATTGAAAAAACATTGGAAAACAAAGGTGTCCGCCCCACGGCGATGCGTATTTTAATCTATAGGTATTTGGCTGAAAAGGAAGTGGCCATTGCCCTGACCGATATAGAGAACGCTTTCTCGAAAGCCGACAGAACCACCTTGTACCGGACCCTGAAAACCTTTGAGGAAAAACGCATTGTGCACCAAATAGATGATGGCACCAATATTTCAAAATATGCCTTGTGCGAGCCAGGTTGCAATTGTGTAATGGAACAAGATCTGCACCTGCACTTTCATTGCGGTAACTGTGATGAAACGGTGTGTCTCACTGAGCATAAGATCCCCCATATCAATCTGCCAGATGGGTATGTGGCCGAAAATGTCAATTTGGTCATTAAGGGAATCTGCGAAAAGTGCAGCGGACAATAAATGCACTTCCATTGCACCAAACATATAACGACCTTTCGATCATTATGAAAAAGAAAAAAGTAAAACTACGTGACCTGGGTTCAAAAGAACACCAGGGCGAAAACGGACACGAAAGTGGCCATAACCATAGCGGTACTAAAGGCGTATCTAAATTCAAGACCTATTTACCGGCCATTTTCAGCTTTGTAATGCTCATTATCGGCATTGCTGTGGACTATTTTGATACTTTGCCTTTTTTCAAGGGTTGGATAAGGGTAGCATGGTACACCCTTGCTTATTTACCTGTTGGTTTTCCTGTCATCAAGGAGGGTTGGAACAGTATCAAACATGGCGATTTCTTTACTGAATTTTTCCTGATGTCCATTGCCACTTTGGGGGCCTTTGCCATAGGCGAATACCCTGAAGGCGTAGCCGTAATGCTATTCTATGCCGTGGGCGAACTGTTTCAAAGTGCAGCTGTAAACCGGGCAAAGGGGAACATCAAGGCCCTTTTGGATGCACGACCGGACGAAGCTCTGGTATTTCGCAACGGGGGCTTTGTTGCCGTAAATCCCGAAACCGTCGAAATTGGCGAAAAAATTCAGGTGCGTGTGGGCGAAAAAATTCCCTTGGACGGTATTCTGTTATCCGAAAGAGCTTCCCTCAATACGGCTGCCATCACTGGCGAAAGTAAACCCGATACCATACACAAAGATGAAAAGGTCTTTGCCGGAAGTATTAACCTCGACGGTGTTGTCGAAGTGGAAACGACCAAGGAATTCAAGGACAGTTCCATTGCCCGGATCTTGGATATGGTGCAAAATGCGACAGCCCGGAAATCAAAGACCGAACTCTTCATTAGAAAATTTGCAAGGATCTATACGCCCATTGTGGTCTTTCTTGCTATCGGATTAACGTTCCTTCCCTACTTTTTTGTGGATGGTTACGTATTTAGGGATTGGCTTTACCGAGCCTTGATATTCCTTGTAGTTTCCTGTCCCTGTGCCTTGGTCATTTCTATTCCGCTCGGTTATTTTGGTGGTCTGGGTGCGGCATCCCGAAACGGGATCCTTTTCAAGGGCGCATCTTTTTTGGATGCAATGACCAAAGTGAACACGGTCGTAATGGACAAAACAGGGACCCTTACCAAAGGGGTTTTTAAAATCAAGGACATCAGGTCCACCCAATTTGAGAAGGCCGAGTTTATGAATTTTTTGATGGTCATGGAAGAACAATCCACCCATCCCATAGCCAAGGCGATTTTGGAATATAAAGCCGAAGGCACAGATATGAAGGCAACCGATGTATCGGAAGTTGCAGGAAAGGGGTTAAGGGGAACGGTCAATGGGAAAACAGTGCTGGTGGGCAATAAAGTCTTGATGACCGCAAACTACATAGAGGTCCCTTTGGAAACTGATGATATTGTGGAATCCATTGTCATGGTTGCCATTGACGGAAAATTTGCCGGTTATGTTACCATTGCGGATGAACTCAAGGAAGATGCACATCAAGCCATCAAGCAAATCAGGGATGCCGGGATTTCGAAAATCATCATGCTCTCTGGTGATAAAGATTCCATAACGCAACAAGTTGCGAAAGAACTGAAGATCGATTGGGCCAAGGGTGGACTCTTGCCGGAAGATAAACTCAGCGAAGTAGAAGAACTCAAAAGACAACCCGGCATCAAAGCGGCCTTTATGGGGGATGGCATCAATGATGCACCCGTTCTGGCCGCCAGCGATGTGGGCATTGCCATGGGAGGTTTGGGCAGTGATGTGGCCATTGAAACTGCTGACGTAATCATCCAGACAGACCACCCGAGCAAGATGGCACGAGCTGTAAAAATCGGGCTCTCCACCCGTAGGATCGTATGGCAGAACATTGGTTTGGCATTTGGGGTCAAGCTAATCGTCCTTATTCTGGGCGCGGGTGGTTTGGCTACGATGTGGGAAGCGGTGTTTGCCGATGTTGGCGTGGCGCTTTTGGCAATATTGAATGCAATACGGTTACAGAAAATGAAATGGAGTTAGGCGAATTAACTAATGATTTCTTTTTGCTGGTATTACAGTTTCTTCTTTTGACTTTGTGAAGGGCTTAAATTTTTGGGTAGAAGAATTAGAGAATGTGAAATTACGTCAAAAAATTCATATACGATGATTTCCCAAAAACGTGTGCGATTGTGGCCTCTTGCCTTCCAGGAAAGTTAGGTTACTTAAGTGGAAATGTCGTTGAATGACCTATTGAAATATGTTCATGCCGTGGTTAAATAAGTGGTTTACATAAAATTTAGATTTCGTTGCACGACATAGTTCAGTTTAACATTTTATCTATTTGAGACTTTTCAATTTATTTCAAATCTAATTGCTTCTATTTGTTATAGAAGGACTACCAAAAAGGATAAAATTGTTAAAATTAAGTTAAAGAGGTGTCCCTTTCGGTGTCAGTGTAAATTATGACCTTTCAAACCCCCTAAAAACAGTGGATTCTTTAATTCAAAGAAGACCCTCTTCCTCCGCAAAAGAAAGCCCGACAATTATGTCGGGCTTTTTGTTTGTATTGGAAATGCGGTTCATCTGGGAATTTTTTTAAGGGTCATTTCCAGGCATGGGTTTATCTTCATAAAAATCCTTGAAGGTCTTTTCGGTGGTGTAATCGTCCCTCAAGACCCTATAAACAGTAATAACTAGAAATACCTGCCCCAATACGGTCAAATAAAATATCCAATTGAAGGCCAAGTCCATCGCGGCAAAAATGGTGACCGTTACTAAAATCAGGGTGGTCAAACCAATCCAGTCCATTACAGAGATTCTCATGTTTTTCTTTTTATTGTTCAATGTTATTTAAAAATAGTTAAACGCTTTTTGTTTTTAGTGAAATTGCTGTTAAATCAGAGAAAGCTTTCGCTGATTATACCTGGATCGTTTCTAATGCTTTGATGACACTTTCTAAAAAATAAGCTTGGGAAAGGAATCTTCTTTATTGCAACGCAGCCCGTGTATTCACCAGTTTCCAAAGCAATCATTTAAATTTTGGGTTATTCGCAATAAAACAATGTTGAATTGCCTATCTTTTACCCAAAATACGTGATTAGCTTAAACAAACTAATATGTCTTTAAAAATCAACCGACCAAAAACCCTGAAAATAAAAATTCCAATCCTCTTTTTTTTCGCTTTCTGTCTGAGCCTGCAAATAGGATGTAAATCCGAGGTCAAAGAGGAAGAAACGCAAAGACCCAACATCGTCTTCATTATGTCAGACGATCATGCATACCAAGCGATTTCTGCTTATGACAACAGTTTGATAGAAACCCCGAACATTGATAGAATTGCGGAAATGGGGATGTTATTTACCAATGCAAGTGTTACCAACTCTATCTGTGCACCCTCCAGAGCCACTATATTGACTGGAAAACACTCTCACGTTAACGGTAAAGTGGACAATGTATCCCCTTTTGATACCACCAACGTAACTTTCCCGCAATTACTTCAAAAAACAGGCTACCAAACCGCTATGTTCGGAAAATTGCATTTTGGAAACAATCCTAAAGGATTTGACCAGTTTAAAATTTTACCCGGACAAGGTGCTTACTACAACCCTGACTTTATCACAAAAGATGAAGGGGAAATCAACGTCAAAGGTTACGTGACCGACATTGTTACGGATATGACCCTAGACTGGCTGGACAATGAGCGCCAAGAGGATAAACCCTTTATGCTCATGTACCTTCACAAAGCACCGCACCGTTCTTGGTTTATGGCGGAAAGACACATGCAGGAATACACCCAAAAAACATTTGAAGAGCCAGCCACTTTGTTCGATGACCACGAAGGTATGCCAGCTGCGAAAGTTGCCCAAATGAAGATTGACGGTAATATGGGCTGGGCCAACGATAGCAAACTATATCCAGAAGTTATGGATCAACTAGGCTTGGAAGAAGTGATTGGTTTTGACAGGGGCAGGTTTGAAAACTCCTTGGAACGAATGGATTCCATCCAAAGAGCCAATTTTGATGCCGCCTACGAAAAAGTTGCCGAAGACTTTATAGAACAATATCCCAACATGACGGATAAGGATATCGCCAAATGGCGCTATCAACGATATATGCAAGACTATTTGGGCACCATCAAATCCGTGGATGAAAACGTAGGTCGTGTTTTGGATTACTTGGAAGCCAACAATATGATGGAGAATACCATTATCGTGTATACCTCCGACCAAGGATTCTATTTGGGCGAGCACGGTTGGTTCGATAAAAGATTTGTCTACGACGAAAGCCTAAAAACACCATTGTTGGTTTCTTGGCCCAATCGTGTAAAGGCAGGGAGTGTATCGGATGAGCTGGTCCAAAACTTGGATTTTGCCCAAACATTCCTAGATATTGCTGGAGCTCCACAGCCTAGCGACATGCAGGGAAAGAGCTTGGTTCCCGTGCTAACGGGCGATATGGAGAACTGGGACAGAGATGCTGTATATTACCATTATTACGAACATCCTTCGGAACATAATGTGAACAGGCACTATGCCGTTATTACCAAGGACTACAAATTGATTCATTATTATTTCGACTTGGACTATTGGGAGCTTATCGACAGAAAAAAAGACCCATTGGAGCAGCAAAATTATTATGATGACCCCGCCTACGCCGATATTCAAAAAGACTTGCACCAAAAACTTGATGCACTACGCGAACAATACGGCGATTCTGAAGCCATAAGTCAGCAATATATTGATGAATTTATGCCACTCGCCAAAGAAGGCAAGGTATGGGGCGTGGAAGACGATATATTGGAACCCATTGTGGAAAAATGGGAAAGTTCCAAGAAGGAGGAATAACAACAAATAACCATCATTTGGAAAGCCCCGTTTTGGGGCTTTTCTCATTAGTTTCTTTTACATCTCTAAGGCAAGTTGTTTTCAAGCCAAACCAAAATACTAACAAATCAATGCTAGGGTGTTTGCCCATTTTTTATACCTTTTCCGTCATAATTAAATCAAACCATAAAAAACGATGCGCATAAAACCTGTGTTTGCAATCACGTTGCTTGGATTGCTCATTATAGTTTCCTGTAAAAAAGAACCAACAAAACCAACCGAAACCCCTATTACTATCGAATTGGACTCAGCTTATCTCAATAATGAGGTTGCTGAAGCGGAAAATATAGGCTCTGTACAATTAGCGGAAGGGCTTCAACTCAATCTCTGGGCTCCCGACACCCTTGCTCCCGACCCCATCGCGATGGATATCGATGCACAAGGTCGTATCTTTTTTACCCGTACCAACCGACAAAAAAACTCTGAATTCGATATTAGAGGTTATCGAGATTGGATGACAGCATCCAACAGTTTTGAAACCGTCGCAGATAGAAAAGCCTTTCTGCACGAAACCTTCGCTCCTGAAAAAAGTGAAGAAAACTCTTGGTTGCCAGACCTCAATAATGATGGCAGTCACGATTGGATGGATTTAGCAGTGGAAGAAGATGAAGTTTGGCGCTTGGAAGATGCCGACCATGACGGTGTTGCAGAGAAAGCGACTCGTGTCGTTCACGATTTTAATTCCGAGGAAAGCGATGTGGCCAACGCTTTGGCGGTTGATGGCGAAAAGTTGTTCGTTGGAATTGCTCCTGATATGTGGCTGATGGAAGATACCAATGGCGATGAAGTATTTGATGCCAAAACTTCCTTGGCCACCGGTTTTGGCGTCCATATTGGTTTTGGCGGTCACGGCATGTCAGGTGCCGTAATGGGCCCAGATGGCAAACTTTACTGGGGTATAGGCGATATTGGAGCCAATATTACCGACAAAGATGGAAATCGATATCCTTACTCTAACCAAGGTGTGATTGTACGCAGTAATCCTGATGGTTCCGATTTTGAGGTATTCGCCCACGGACTTCGAAACACCCATGAATTTGTGTTTGATAAATACGGTAATATCATTTCCTCCGATAATGATGGGGATCACAGAGGAGAAAGTGAACGCCTTGTACATATTGTTGAAGGTTCGGATGCAGGATGGCGCTCCAATTGGCAATATGGAAAGTACACCGACCCAAAAAACAACGAGTACAAGGTTTGGATGGACGAAAAACTATACCTACCCAGATGGGAAGGTCAAGCGGCCCATATCATCCCTCCTATCATGAATTACCACAATGGGCCTACAGGAATGCTTTTTAACCCAGGTACCGCTTTGGGTTCCGATTGGGTAGATAAATTCTTTTTGGTGGAATTTGTGGGCGACCCCGCCCTATCCCATATATGGTCTTTCGATTTAAAACCAAAAGGAGCTTCGTTCGAACTTAAATCCGAAGTGGATATGTTGAGTGGCATCTTGCCAACAGCTATCAAGTTTGGCCCTGATGGCGCCCTTTACCTCGCCGATTGGATCAATGGATGGGACACCAAAAACTCTGGAAGAGTTTGGAAACTGGATGTTACCGATTCGGAAAACGATTTGGCCGAAGAACGCAAAGAGACCCAAAAATGGATGACCACTGATTTTTCTGATTTGGACAATGATAAACTTGTAGACCTATTGCATTATCCGGATATGCGCATCCGCCAAAAAGCACAGTTTGAATTGGCAAAAAGCACCTTCTGGGGTCATCGCAAATTAAAACAAGTCGCTCAAGAAGACGAGAATCAATTGGCTCGTATCCACGCCATTTGGGGTCTTGGTCAACAAGCAGGCGATGATATCGATAAGGCTGACCTCTTAGTGGAGCTCTTAAATGATGACGACCCAGAAATTGTAGCACAAAGCTTAAAGGTTCTTGGCGATGTGTATCATTCAGAAGGAAGTGATAAAATGATAGCCTTACTCGATTCCGAAAATCCTCGGGTACAGTTTTTTGCTGCCCAGGCATTGGGACGAATTGAAGCGGAAAATGCCGTCCAACCATTGTTGGATCTGGTAGTGGAAAATGCGGATGAAGATGTCTATCTACGTCATGCTGCTGTTTTGGCACTATCCAGAATCGGAACCTACCAACCTTTGGTTGAATTGGCCAATAGTGATAATCGTTCCCTGAAAATTGCTGCGGTTTTGGCTTTACGCCGAATGAAACGCCCAGAAGTAGCTCAGTTTCTAAAGGATTCAGATGAATACATTGTTACCGAAGCTGCACGAGCCATTAATGATGATAAGGGGATTCAAGAAGCCCTTGGCGATTTGGCGGCACTATTGGAAAACCCAAAATTCAGTTCCGAACCCTTAATGCGGCGTGTTATTAATGCTTCGCTTCGAGTGGGTGGCGAAAATCAACTTGATAATTTGATTTCATATGCCAAGAATGAAGATGCTCCTTCCGAATTACGAGGTGAGTCCTTGGCCGCTTTGAGTACGTGGACATCGCCATCTGTAATGGACCGCGTGGACGGCTATCATTTGGGAGAAAAAGAAAGACCATTGGAACCCATACAAGACAAAGTATCAGGTAGTATGTCCGATTTTTTGGCTGACGATAATCCAGAAGTACTTGTAGGCGCATTGAAGTTGTTGTCCGCCTTGCAACTAAAAGGACATGAAGACCGATTGGTACAACTCCTTCGCACAAACTCTTCTCCCGAAGCGAGAGCGGAGGCCCTGAATGCATTGGGCAGTATAGACTACGATCAATTAGCTCAGGTAATGCGCATGGGGATGAACGATGAAAATGCACAGGTTAGACGAACTGCCGTGACGTTGATTGACGACCTTTCATTGACAAAAGAGGAATTGCCCGCCGTGGTAAATCCAATATTCAGTAAAGGTGGGGTTGGTGAACAACAAGCCTTACTGCAAGTCCTCGCAGAAATGCCCGTGGAAAAAAGCGAAGTGGTATTATCCGAAGTCCTACAAAAAGCTGCACGCGGAGGTATTGATGAAGCTGTAATGCTCGATGTAATGGAAGCTGCATCCAACAAAGACTCGGAAATGGTCAAAAAAGAGCTAGCCGCATTAAACAATCAGGGCTATGGTACGGATGCTTATGCAGAAACCTTGTATGGCGGCAGTTGGTGGAACGGACAAAGCGTGTTCACAAGCAACCCCACGGCACAATGTGTGCGTTGTCATGCATTGAACGGCTCTGGCGGACAAGTAGGTCCACCCATGGACGATATCGGCAACAGGTTGACCCGGGAGCAAATATTGGAAGCTTTGATCGAACCCTCCAAACGAATAGCTCCAGGTTACGGAAGCGTAGCCTTGACATTGACCAACGGACAGGAAGTTACAGGGCTTTTGGAGGAAGAGAACGAAGGAAGCCTAGTACTGCGCACTTCGGATGCCGAACCGCTTGAAGTAGCACACTCACGTATTCAAACAAGGCGAAATTTACCTTCGGGAATGCCTGCGATGGGTAAAATGATCAGTAAAAGGGAACTACGCGACCTCATCGAGTATTTAAGCAACCTAAAGACAGAGGAATAAGCAATATAAGAAGTTTCTTAGGAGAGTTTTATTGTATGATATCGCATAGCTTAGCACAAAGTTTGGTACGCGGCGAAGTACAAACTGTTCCATAAACAAATAAAGGCCTTGTGTTGCTATACACAAGGCCTTTATCACAATTTTTAGGGCTATCTATTTTGGTATGTTGCATCCCATTCCATCCCAAGGATAACGTCCGGCTGGTAGCGCTTCATCAATAGTAATAAGAGGCAAAAATATTTCTGCATCCATCGCAACTCCAGAACCTTGAAGGTTAAGGCCGAAAATACTTCGTAATTGATTGGCACCTGTATTGGGTACTGTCACAGCAGCATCCACTTCTTCCCTACTGATTTCTTGTCTACTAGCATAAATCTCTGCCCAACGTTCTGCCACGGGAATCTTTATCAATAAACCTTGGTTTCCATCACTCATTGGGTCTAAATACATTGCTTCGTCCAATATGTCGGCGACAGCCATTTTATCATTGATTTCACGATAATCGTATTTTCCGTTACCTGTGAACAGATTGTTCTTCATAGTGATTTTGGCTCCTTTATTGTACAAGCCACCCATGTGTCCGTAGCCTAAGGCATTGTTTTCTATCGAAGCCACCAAATTTTGATCTATGGCGAGGGCATCCCCTCCGTAAGAAGCAATGGGGTCATGTTTCCAAGTAAAGAGTACGGTATTGTGCTTGATTTGAAATTTAGGCAATAGGGATTCGTCCGAACCCATATAACCTGTGCGGGCTTGGATGCCATAGCCAGTGTTGTTGATGCAAAAATTGTTCTGGATAATGCCTTGTCCTCCTTTAAAAACACGTACGGAAATAGCTCCCTCGGTCGGTGCCGTATTCATGACCACACAATTTTGAACAGCAACGTTAGTGAAATTGCTACCTACAATAACAATACCTCCTGATTCGGGAGATGGGTTCTGTTGGGTTTTAGGACTTGCCTTTCTCCTTATTGCCAAATTCTTGTCCAAATGATAACGGTTTCGCGGCCCATGGTCCACGATAATACCGTCCACAACAATCTCGGACCCTGTTGACTTTTGCCCATTGTTCTCCCGTTGCTGATCAGTGCGGATATAGATCCGTGGCTGTGTGGATTTCATATACTCGTTGGTTCCCGTAAAAATGGTCTTGTGGGCATCCCAGGGATCGCGCGTAGTAAAAGACGTATCGTAACCTCCGTAAATTTTAACGGGCACATTGATTTCATCGGCCCCACTGGAACCTTTGCTCAAATAAATCCCTTCTGCTATGTGAATGCGATCATTGGGTTTAAGATGATGTATAATGTTACCCAAATCTTTGGCGGGACGCTCTTTTGTCCCCATTTGACCTGAACCGGTTGTTTTGCTTATAAACCAATCCCTGCCCTCATTGGAAAAATTGGGAGATGTGTTTTGGGATACACCCCAGTTAAACGTTACTAAAAGAATGATTGCGGTTGAAATTTGATTCTTCATTTTATATTTAATATTAGTATTTGATTATTGTTGATATGGACGAAAGGACCTTAATAGGTTCAGGATATTTGTACAGTTCTCTTTTTTCATGCCAATGGGTGTCCAAGCGACCAAAAAGTATAGGTCATCATTTTTTTCAACGAACAGCGTGTAGTAAGATATAGGAAAGGGAATGTCAGCTATTTGAGCATCAAATTGCAGCCCTCTGTTATTGGCATTGACGATTCCTATGGACAATTCTTCTTCCGAAATAACCTTCATGTCGTGTCTGAACGATGCCAGCTGAATCTGTTCATAGTTTTCCAATACGGAAAGTCCATCTTGGTAAGCTCCATACTTACGCTGTGCAGTTTGAAATTCCCCTGCAGATTCATCGATAACTATGGCGTAAAGCTCTTTTTCTTCATTCAGAAGCTGTAGGTTCGCAGTGTCATTTAGATCGTATACCTTTTCCATATGTACGGGAAGGTCCAGGGAATACTTCTGCGGTATGCCAATGGTTCCTTTCATGTTCCGGGAACGATTTGTAGTCGTCCCCGTCGCCCTTTCTTTTCGCTGCCGGGCATAGTTTTGATAGGCTGAGTAAAGTCGATAACACAATATCGCGGCAGCACCGACGATTCCAATAATTTTAATATCCATTGATTTGCTGTTTACCGCAAATTAGGATGTTGCCGCTTTTGGGATATCCAAGAATTCCATTGGGGCGAAAAAATCTATGAAAACAGGTAATTTTTTATGGACGGCACATATCTCCTAGGTAAGTAGGGCGTATTCCAAAGCCACCTTTACCAAACCGGCGGTGTTTCGTGTACCGGTTTTAATGAGCATGTTTCTGCGGTGGGTTTCCACGGTACCAAAACTAATAAAGAGCTTGTCCGCTATTTCTTGGGTGGTATGTTCCTCCAAAATCAATTGAAGTACTTCCTTTTCCCTTCGGGAAAGTTTTGGGAACAGACTCGAAGTCTCCTTGATTTTCTTGTCGTTGGTCATCATATTGAATACAATCTCCTTGGATGTTTCATCCAAATAGGTCTTTCCTGCAAAAACGGATTCTATGGCTTCCACCAATTCCGTTTTCCCTGCATTCTTCAATACATAGCCCTTTGATCCATTATTGAGCATTTGTCTGATCAGGCTACTTTCTTTATGCATGGTTATGGCTATAATTTTGGATTCCAGGCCTAACTTGGTTATTTTTTTGCAGGCCTCAATACCATTTAAACCGGGCATATTGATGTCCAACAGAATTACATCGGGATTGATTTCGGGTAATTTGTGAAGTGCTTTTTTAGCGTCTAGTTCAGAACCAACAACTTTGATGTCATCTTCATTCTGCAGCAATAACTTGAATCCTTCGATAACCATTTGATGGTCATCAATAATAAAAACATTGATCATTGGTCGGTTGGCAATCTTAAGTGGTTGGTTGATGGTTTTCCCATTAAATATAGACATACCGTTGGTTAAAATAAAAACTCTTTCTAGTCTAACTGATAACCAGACACATAGGGTTCTCCAACCTTGGTGGATGTGGTTATATGGTAAGGTCTTTTGAATCCATCATCAAAATTGAGCACCCCATCATACACCCAAAGCTCCTCCCCGTCCGAGCCGGTGTGCAATCTCAATGTGGTTCGTTTATAGTCTGTAATCTTCCCATGCTCATCGATGAGGGCTTTCATGAAATTGCCCAATTCAACCCCCAAAGTTGGTTTCCGGTACTCTTCGATTACGTTTTTTACTACCGCTTCATAATTTTCCTCAACAATGTTCTTGGAAAACTCTGTGAAAACCTTCGCCTTTTGCAAGTAAGGTCCAAGAGTTTCCGGTTCGTATCTGTAAACGGTGGATTCTCCGGTCTCCGAGTTTACCGTTTCCACGATAATGTATCCGAACTCTTCCTTCTCCTCATTCGTAAATCCATCAAGCAACATCATGGCCACGGATGGGCTTACCAAATCGGGGCGTAAGGTATCCAACATCTTGCTATTGGTAAGCTTTATTTTAAAAGCTTCATAACTTTCGTTGTTTTCATCGTTCATTTGGAATTCTCTTGAGGAGGACACACTGGCTTCATAGTTTTCAGCAATCTTGTCCAAGGTAGCATTTTGGTTGTCCGTATTGCACGAAATTAGCAGCAGCCCCAATATGGGCAATATAAAAAGAGTTCTCATTTTTTGGTAAGTATTTAGTATAGCTTGGTTTTAAATATATTCTTTGGAGATAAATTGGGATACTTCGGTTTCAAGAGACTTGAAATCCTCTTTTTTCACATAATACATTACCCCATAAAAAATGAGCCCGCCAATTAAGGTCAAAGCCATTAAAATCACAAAAAGCACGAACATCCATGGTAGCATTAAATTAATGTTCCCCACTACCTTTACCTTATTATTTTTTGGGATTATAATGGCCATAACGGGACCATTGACCACATTGATTATTTTTTTGTTCAGTAAAGGACTTTTTATTTTATAGTTAGGGAAAGCCGTGGTCAATTTTTGTTTTAATTGTTCCACATCTGCGGTTTGGTTCAGTGACAATTCCATGGTTGAGGTTTTAATGGTTATCTAATATTTTAAAAACAACGGCAAACTATACCAACCTCATTGATTCGGTCTCCCTCAATTCTTGTACTCCAAAAAAATCCATGAAATCATAGATTTTTGGGGGTTGGACGATTTATACAGCAGCTCCTACTGATATTTTTTTAAATTGACCGTTCAAACCAACCTCATACCGAATATTAATGATGCTCGTTCTTCCCCAACGTAAAAAACAGTTGTTTTTTACTTTTTTGTTGTTCCTTTTAGCCATTAACAGTTCATTCTCCCAAGATCCAGTTTCGGAATTTTTGGATTCCATTTTGACACATGAGGAAGACACCTCTAAAAAAGTGTTGGGGCTATTGCGTTATTCAGGGCAAAACCGATATGTACCACCCACCAAAAAATTGATAGCGAAGGCCGTTCAAATTTCAAAAACAAATGAAGATGCACTGTTACTGGCCAATAGTTACTATGCCTTGGGGAACTACCATTTTTTTAATGCCAACATCGATTCCAGCCTTACCTCTTTGGACCTTGCAGACGAATATTTAGGAACCAAAGATCAAATGCTCAAAGCATCCATACTTTCAACTCGGGGCGGCATTTATAGTAAGTCCGGCGATGTTACACTTGCCTTGGCAACGCAATTGGAAGCCAAAGCCATTTTGGAACAGATTGATGAAAGTGGTTTGGATGATAGTGCAAAGAACCAATTGACGGGTAAAAAACTGGTGCTTTACAATAGTCTGGCCAATCTGTATCTTAAAATCGATGATTACGAAAACGCGCTGAAAAATTATGATGAAGCCTATAATTTAGCCACTAAGGACGAGCGTGCGCTTCCCAACACGGCTATAATCCTAAGTAATAAAGGGGAACTGCTATATAAAATGAAACGCTATGAGGAAGCCCTTCAAACTGCTTACGATGCCAAAAAAATGAAAATTGAGGCAAAGCTTCCAGAGCGATTTGTAGCAGTCTCCAACTATCATATCGGTAGGGCGCTTTATCAGCTTGATAGTGTGGGCAGTGCGCTGAATTATTTCAACAAGGCCCTTACCACCAGTCGGGACAAACAATATGCCCATGGAGAAATGCTTGCCCTTGCCGAAAGAGGATTGCTTTATCTGGAGCAAGGCAACCTTGAAAAAGCCTTGACCGATTGTAGACGATCCCTGGAGTTCGCAGAAGCCATGGATGAAATAGAAACAAAAATTGAAGCGTGTGATTGTCTTTACAAAACCGAAAGCAAGTTGGAAAACTATGAAGCATCCCTTAGGAATTTTGAAATGTACACGCAGTTAAAGGATTCCCTTTTCAACGAGAAGAACGTTAGAAAAATTACCCGGTTGGGCATGCAGTACGAATTTGATAAAAGGGAAGCGGAGCAAGAGTTGTTGATTGCCAAGAAAAACCGACAACAGAAGCTTATGTTATGGGGAGTTGGTGTTTTGGTGGTTTTTGGTCTATTGGCCTCCATTTTCCTTAGAAAGCGCTTGATCTACCAAAAAACCATCACTGCGCAACGACAAGCGATTCAGGAACAAGAAATCGTGAAACTGCGACAACAGAACAGAATCACAACCATGAACAGTATGATCGAAGGTCAAGAAAAGGAGCGTGCCCGCATTGCCAAGGACCTTCACGATGGATTGGGAAGCCTACTGAGCTCCGTTAAGTCCCATTATATCGCGGTTACCGAAAACCATTCAACCAACAAAGAAACGGTGGACAAAACCGAACAACTTATTGACTATGCTTGCAATGAAGTTCGTAGAATCTCGCACAATATGGTGCCGCACACCTTAGCAGTTTCTGGGTTAAGGGATGGAATCAAGGATTTGGCCGATAGATTGACCATCGACAATTATGAGGTAACCCTGGAAATAAACAAGCTCCCAAAATTGGATGCCACCAAGGAAGCCATGGTATACCGACTGGTACAAGAAATCGTTTCCAATATTAAAAAACACGCCAATGCAAAGTCCATATTTATTCAGCTATATGCGCACAACGAGCAGGTATTCCTGACCGTTGAGGATGATGGAGTCGGATTTAATCCCCAACAGTCCAAAAACAAAGAGGGCCTTGGACTTAAGAATATCGAAAGTCGCGTTGCCTACCTGAATGGAGAAATTGACTGGGATAGTGAGGAAGGACGAGGAACCACTATCAATATTAATTTCTTGGCCTAACGAATCCTAAGAAGTGAAGCGTATTTTTCGTTCAACAACTTAACATAGTGAAAGTTGTAGGATTTATTTACACTGAAGTCATAATACGCGGTAAGATTCAAAATAATCATCAGGGTTGAAAAGAAATATAGGTTAAGCAATAATGCAATTCCCAAATGCATTCCTATGGTGGTGGCCAACCAATACTTTCGAAGCGCTTTCACATTGATTAAAAAGTAAAGCATTTCAACAAGGATTACGGACCAACCGATTAGTGCCAAAAGCCATTGGTGTTCGGACAACCATTCAACACCCAAATTAAAATCCAAGTTAAAGTAGGGCAATGTAATTGTTTTCCAAATAGCTTCCCCGTTCCGCCAGTTATAGCCCAGAAGCTTATCAAAACCAGAAAAGAAATAGGCAATGCAAATAAATATCCCAAATAGTCTTCGCAAAAGTTGGAAATCTACTTTGGGCCGCAACTTTAGTACCATCCTTTTAAATAAAATAGCATCCAAAGAACCGTAAAGATTAGAGGGTAAAAAACATAAAAAGAATAGACTTATATTGGTAAAGTAATCCACCCCATAATTGAAAAACACATTGGTTTTGAGCAAGGCAATATGCAGTATCAATAAGACCAAAGCTGAAAATTGGGTAATACACCCCATCGCCAATAATAGGGTAAACAATAGAAAAATCAATGTGATGGAATTCAAATAAACGTCCATTGGGAAACCCAAACTCTCTGATAACCGGAAATGGGTCAAAATTGTATCGAAAACAAACAAATCGGATATGGGGTTGGGCAGTAAGGCCATGTCTCCGAACAGATAGGGCAAATCTTTATAAAAGGCCATTAAATGCACTAGGACAAATATGGCCACCGAAACTCTAAAGAACACCAAGAACATGGCGTTTTTAGAAACTTGATTATTTATAGTTTTCCCAAAGTTCATCGCGCGTATAGTTTTTTGATTTCAAAAACACATATATGGGAGCCATAGTCTTATTGCTTTTCAATTGTTCCAAAGTTGGGTAGTGATACAGTTGAACCTTTGCATTAACAAATTCAGCTTGTTCATTCTCCAACAGTACCTTGGAGGCCAGCCCTTTCAAAAAAATATCACATCTCTTGATTTCAAGCGAATCCGGGTCTGATTCCATATATTTCTCGAACATGGAATAGGCCGTCCTAATTCTCGAAACACTCTCCTTTTGGTGCATGTTAGGAAAATAAGTAGTCTCAATCAATGTACTGTCTGTTGAGAACAACGTAAATTCGGTAAGGTATTCGCTGGCAACGTTTGGTGCAAAAAAACCAAATCCGGTATCCATCCCGGTGTAGGATAAAAAAGTTGAAACAGCCTTATTTTCCACAAACCCAAGAGAACGGTACAATATATTTTCCTGCTTTCTTTTTTCAGCATCCTCTGTATGATAGAACTCTGTATACGAAGAGATAGTCCCCCTGACATTGACCACCAGTGTGGTCATAAAAATAAGCCCGAAGAGAGCTACGTAGATTTTGTTCAATATTCGCATGGCAATACAAAAAGAGCCAGGGTCTTTTAGGACCCTGGCAAACAACTATCTCAAATAGGATTCCATTGTTTTATCAATGAATTCCCTAGCTTCAGCTTCGTTCTGGACACGAACATTTTTAGTTTTGTACAAAGTCTTCGTAAAATTTTTACTCTTCGCTTCCTTGTGAACAACAAGTGTTCTACCGTTTTCGTGCAAGACCGCAGTTTCTTTCCACCCCTTGGCATCTCTAAACTCAGAAAAATCGAACTCTTTCGTGGGTTGAACATGTTTGGCTTCCTTCCATCCTTTGTAGGTCATAAGCTCTTTAAGAGTCTCCGGTTTTAAATCGACCTGGGACATTTGATAGGTACCATCTTTCAATCGAACCAATTTCTTTTCTTGACTACCCTGAAATGAAAAAAAGGTCAAGGATAGCACTGCCACTACCAAAAGTGTGATTTGTTTCATAATGTATTGTATTTTAAGGTGAATCGTGCCCAATAATTAAGAGGGTTGGGTCACTTGCAAAATGCCGACATCCAAAGCTGATAAGGAATGTCGCCCCCGAGGGAACTTTCTCTAAGCTATTTAGCGTTGATTCGGTATTTGAACCTATTGGCAACCGACTTGTTTCTCATGGCCACGCTAACGATTTTTCCCTTTACGCCAGTTAATGTGAATACCTTGGTCTTTCCGTTCCTATCATTCGGAAAAGTATAGGTTTTCAGTGTTTTCGTTATCCCATCTCTACCATGGGAACAGATGACCACACCGGTTTCTGCCCGTCCATCATATTTATTGATCGTGATTTTCATGGTATTGTTGAAGGATGGAGGGGTTACAAAAGTCCTTTTCGTCTGACCTGTTATGCTGCCGCTTTCATTACCTCCGTCGGTTTCCAAAAACCGTGGTCCAATATTGGCGCCACTATTAGATGAAATCCAGTTCCAGGCCCTTTTAACCTTTTGAACCTTATTTTTAAAAGGAATCAGTGTGAAATTAGGTTTCCACGGGCCAAACTGTTCCCATGTCTTTTCTGCAAGTTTTTTCCCTTGATTACAGTTTTGAGCATTTGCATTGAAGCTAATCACAACCATCACAAGAGCACATACGAGGATTGATTTTTTCATTTTGAATGTTTTAAATGTTACGCTCGCAAAGTAGAAACCAATACCTAGTTGTTTATCCATCAAATCTTATAGAATGTAAAAATCCATGATTTCCCGTAGGTCATACCTTAACATTAAAAAATTGAAGAGTTTTGGTTATCTTGAAGGAAGATAAAAGGTACCCATGGACTCAAATAAAGAGCTTAAACTACGATGCTGGATAGATATTGACGGAAAGAAATTCTTTGGCACCGGACGTGCTCAATTGCTAGTAATGATTGAAAAGAACGGTTCTTTATCCAAAGCGGCCAAGGAAATGGGCATGTCCTATCGTAAAGCATGGGCGATGGTGGAAGATATGAACCAACGAGGCCAGCAACCCTATGTGAAACTCCACAAAGGCGGAACCCAAGGAGGTGGAGCAGAATTAACGGAGACTGGCAAGATAGTGCTATCCACCTTTCAAAAAATGAACGATAAAATTAATGAAACCGTTCAGCAGCATACGGAAGAACTTTTGGGACTCATTTAAATCTTTACCCCAAATCCGTGCAACAAAATTAGTCGGAACCCTACGTACAGCACCAAAATACTGGTAAGCACACCTAAAAACTTGAGATTGAACTTTTTATTGGATAAATAAGAACCAATACTTCCTCCAATCACAACAGCAACAATAAGCTGTAGCATCAATGCATTGTTCAGTTTGAAAGTTCCCGCTACATTGAGACCGATTAAACCCGACACGGAATTTACCAATATAAATACGGAAGCCAATGAAGCAATTATCCTAGGATTGGCCCATTTTAAAAGATTCAATACGGGCGACAGGAAAATACCTCCTCCTATCCCAGATATGCCCGAGAGCAAGCCTATACTCCCTCCCAACAAGAGCTTTTTAGGGTTGGAAAACTCCTTGGTGTCCATTTTTTTCTTTACAAAACGCAATAGCATGAAAATACCTGCCAAAACCAAGGCACTACCCAAAATTAAAAAGAAAGAAGTTTTGGAAAGTCGCAACTGAGCTCCCAGATAAGCCAAAGGAATGCTAGCTACCAAGAAAGGCCAAAACTTTTTAAGGTCAAACACCCTGTTCTTGATGAAGAATAACGTTCCTATGGTCACAACGCAAATATTAAGAACGAGTGCGGTGGAACGAATTTCATAAAAATCGGTCAGGAAAAGACTTAATATGGCCAAGTAGCTAGAACCACCTCCGAATCCAACAGAACTGTAGAATAATGCAATCAGAAAGAAGACTATGGGAAGATATTCAACCGTCATCAATTATGAAATTAGTTTACACTTGATGAAATCGCCTTCGTTGAATGCTTCCCCATCAGCCACAAAAGCTAGTGCATTGCCCTTGGCCATGGATTGAATCATGGAAGACCCTTGTCCATCAAGAATCTCTACTTTTCCATTAACAACAGCGGCTTTTAAAAAGGATGGCCGTCCAAAACGGTTTTCATATGCATGCTTTATCGGGAATTGATAAGTGGTCAATCCCACGTTCTCATATCCTGATAGTTTTTGTAATAACGGAAGTACGTACACATAAAAACAGGTCAGTGAAGATGCTGGGTTCCCAGGCAAGGCAAACACAAACTGATTTTCTTTCCTTCCAAAATACAAAGGTTTTCCAGGTTTTTGAAACACCTTGTAAAACAATTCATTGACCTCGTTTTCTTCGAGGGATTGTTTTACAAAATCGTAATCACCGACCGATATCCCTCCCGAGATAATCAGTACATCGCAAAACTCCAATGCCGTTTTAATGCCTGCTTTCGTGGCCTCAAAATCATCTTTTATCTGCGTTTTTTGATGATGCTGAAATCCAAATTGCTGAAGTGCCCCAGAAATCGCGTAGCTGTTGGATTCGTATATCTGTCCTTCGGTTTTGGGTTCTCCCGGTTTTACGAGTTCATTTCCCGTGGTGATGATATTGATTTGTGGTTTGGAAAACACTTCCAATTGCGATAATCCCAAACTGCCCATCAAAGCCAAAGAAGGTGGGTTCAAAATGTGCCCTTTTTCAAATACCGCTTGCCCTTCCGTCAACTGACCGCCCTTTTTTCGGATATTCTGTCCAGCTTTGGGCACCTCATCAAGAAACAGCGTGCTGTCTTTTACGGAGGTTTTCTCTTGCATCATCACAGCAGTGGTGTTTTTGGGCACTTTTGCTCCAGTAAAAATCCGAACGGCTTCTCCATCTTGCAACGAGACATCCTCGGAATCGCCAGCAGCGACCTCCCCTATCAATTGGTATTCTTGATAAAGTCCGGAAAGGGCATATCCGTCCATCGCCGAATTATCAAACTCAGGTACATCAAAGGGTGATACCGTATCTGTTGCCAATGCATAACCCAATGCCTTCGCCAAAGGTTTTGATTCACTTTTTAAATTGCTGCTTTGGTCTTCGATAATACGAAGGGCTTCTTCAATCGTAACCATTAGCCTCCTATTGAAATCATTGAACGGTTTTGCTCGTAGTGGTCGGCGTCCATTTTAACATCCATGCCATCACGGGAATGCTTTTTGGATTTTATGGCCTCCAGAATGGTGCTTTCAATTTGTTCTCCTTTTCGAAGCGGCGTCAATAAATCAGTTTCTGAGGTGGCAAAAAGACAGTTTTTCATTTTGCCATCGGCGGTCAAGCGAATACGGTTGCATTCATCGCAAAACGGATTGGTAATCGTGCTTACAATGCCAAAACTGCCCTTGTGACCCTTCACTCTAAAATTTGTGGAGGTACTGTGCTTTGGATTTTGTAACGTTTCGATTTCCCCGAACTTGTCGCCTACGGTCTTTAAGATTTCTTCTTTGGAAACGCCCTTGCTCCAGTCCCATTTATTCCCCTTAAAAGGCATAAACTCAATAAATTTGGGTGTAATGTTTTTATCCTTGGTCAATGCGATAAAATCATTGATTTCCTTATCATTCACTCCCTTGACCAACACAATATTGAGCTTGATATCCATATCCATGTCCAAGGCCATGTTCAAGTTTCGCATAATGCGCTCATAATAGTCCCGCTTGGTGATGAAAATGGATTTGGCCTTGTCCAGTGTATCCAGACTGAAATTAATTTTGCGCAGCCCAATTTTATTGAAAAGGTCCAAATATTTATCAAGTACAATTCCGTTTGTGGTCAATTTTAGGGTCACGCCCAGTTTGGCAAGCTCCTCGACCAAATAGCCGAAATTCTTCCGAACCAAAGGTTCGCCGCCCGTCAGCCGCACCGTATCCACGCCCAAATCCCGAAATGTCCGTGTCATTTCAATGATTTCCTCCAGCGTCATGATACTCGGTTTTTCCATCAGCTCAATGCCTTCTTCCGGCATACAGTAAAAGCACCGCAGGTTGCACCGATCCGTCAATGAAATGCGCAGATAGGTATGTGGCCTACCGAAGTTGTCTATTATTTGTGGTTTTTTGTCAATCATGTCTTTTTCCTTCTATCACTTTAAATGCATGCAGCACATGCGGGAAAATCGCGTCCATGGATTCCGCTGCTCCCTTTGTGGAACCTGGAAGTGCCAATATCAATTTACCGTCTTTAATGCCCGCGATGGAACGCGAGAACATCGCATACGGCATCCTGTTTTGCCCGTAGCTTCGCATTTGTTCTTCTACTCCTTTTAGTTTGATGTCCAACATGGGTTCCAAGGTCTGCGGGGTGACATCTCGAGGTCCCACGCCTGTTCCTCCGGTAAAAATCAGCAAGTCAGCAAAAGTGTTTTCCACTTTTTTGATGATTGCTTCAGCTTCATCGGGAATGATGCTTTTTTGGGATGGCACACCCAGAGACTTCAATTTCTCAATGATAGCCTCTCCTGCCCTATCCTCGCCTTTTCCTTTGGAAATGGTATCCGAACAAACAACAACATCAGCGGTCAACCCTTCCGAATTGATTTTATAGGAAGATTTCCCTCCTTTTTTGGATTTAAGGCGAATAGTGCCGATTTCCACGTTTTTGTCAATCGGTTTTAGCATATCGTACATGGTAAGGGCCACAACACTTGCTCCGTGCATCGCCTCTACCTCTACCCCTGTTTTATATATGGTCTTTACCGTCATGGAAATGGTAATGTCCAACCCGTCAATTTCATAATCGATGCCCGTGTATTCAATGGGTAACGGATGACAATCAGGCAATAGGTCCGGTGTTTTCTTGACGCCCAACAAACCAGCCGCTTTGGCCATTTCAAACACATTCCCTTTGGGAACTTCATTGTTTTGTATCGCATCTATCGTAGCTTGGCTACTTGTTTTTACGATAGCTTCAGCGGTAGCTTCCCGCAAAGTCGTCACTTTATGTGTAATGTCTACCATTTACTTATTTACTTTCCATTGATGAGTTTCGTCCTCAAAAATCTCTTTACCGAACACAGGTACTTTCGCTTTGATTTCCTCCACAAAAAAGTTGGTCGCCTCTATCGCAATCTTTCGGTGTGCCGATGATGTGAACACGAACAAACACAACTCCCCAACGTTTACCTTACCCAAACTGTGATAAATATGAGCACAGGTAATGTCGAACTTGGCAAAAGCTGCTTCGCGTATTTCGTGGAAGACTTTCTCAGCCATTTCTTCATATGCTGTGTAATCGATGGCAGTCACGGTTTTACCTTCTACCTCGTCGGCCCTTATCTGTCCCAAAAAAATACTGTGCGCGCCAATATTCGTCTTGCTTTGGTGGTTAGCCACCGAATTGGCTATTTTTTCGGGATGAATCGCTCCTTGTACAAATACTTTTTTTGGTTTCTTCTTATCCATCAATAATTGTTTCTATACCGCCTTCCACGTTTTTCAAATTGTGAAAGCCAAATTCGTTTTTAAGGATTTCTATGGCGTTTTTGCTTCGTTTTCCAGATTGGCAGAATACAAAAACCTCCTGATTATTGGGTATTTCTTGGTATCGTAATGTTAAATCACTCATCGGAATACTGAGCACTTTTTTACCCTTTGGTTTGGGTTGTTCGAACACTTCGCGTACATCGAGATACCACTGTTCCTTATTTTTTAAATCGCAATCAATGTAAACGGGAGCTATTCCATTCTTGCGAATTTTTTCCACTTCTTCGGGGCGCTTGTTTATTTTGATGATCTGCTCGCTGGCCCGCATCATATTGATGAGTTTTAACCTACCCGACATTACTTCGCCCGCCCCCAAAATAATTTTAAGTACTTCCGCTGCCTGCAGCGTTCCGAGAATGCCCGGTAATACACCCAATACGCCCGTGGCCTCACAACTGATGTTCTGCCGTGTGCTTTTTGGGAACACACACCGATACGTAGGCCCATTCTTGTAATTGAAGACCGATAATTGTCCTTCATTTTTATAAATAGAGGCAAAAACCCAAGGTTTATTCGTCAATATGCACGCATCATTGATAAGGTACTTGGTTTCAAAATTGTCCGTGCCATCCAAAACGACGTCGTATTGATTGATGATGTTTTCCGCGTTTTCAACGGTCAACGGCACTTCGAACACTTCAAAGCGTACCTCACTGTTCTGTTTTTCCAAACGTTCCTTGGCAACAACAGCTTTTGACCTTGCCACATCAGATTCTTGAAAGAGGACTTGTCTATGCAAATTGGACATATCGACCTTATCATGGTCCATCAAACCAATTTTGCCGACTCCTGCGCCTGCCAAATACATCGCAGCAGGACAGCCCAGCCCCCCAACACCTACAATCAATACTTTGGCATTGCGAAGCTTTCCCTGACCTCCAGGCCCAACTTCCGTGAGTTTTATTTGTCTGTCGTATCTGCTCATCCTCCAGCGAATGGTGGCAACAAGGCCACTTCGTCCCCGTCTTTTAAGGTTATTGTATCATCCAAATTTTGGTTTACGGCTATCTGTACGGACTCTTTGTCCGCTATAGCCAAGCCGTTCAAGCATTGTACCTTTAGTTCCAAAGCGGTAAGCGTTCCATTGAGGTCCAAAACCTCTTCGGACTTTTCAGTAGCTTCGGCTACCAAACCAAAATATTTAACGGTCACTTTCATTCTTCCATTTGCTTTAGTTGCTTCACATCTTCTTCGGTATCCACATCAAAACCTCCCTTTTTAAAGGTTTCCGCACAGTAATTAAAATCTTCCATGCGAGTTAGTTTCTTAGCTCCTTCGTCTCCTTCCAGCTGCAATAACAATGGAAATGCTTCCTTACTAAAGATGGCCGGCACTCCAATATTATCCCCATATTTGGAATAGGTTGCTTTTGGATGTTGTGTCAGTTGGGTATGCACCAGTTTGATTAAGTTGGTGCGTTCCAAAAAGGGTTGGTCGGATACCAGAAACAATACATAGTCCAATCCTTCTTCCTTCGCCATCGCAGCTTCCAGCCCAACCTTGATGCTAGACGCCATTCCTTGCTCCCAATGGGTATTAACGACCACTTTAAAGTCATTGGGATTAATTTTATCGACAATCTCCTCCCGCTCTCCGCCTAAAACCAAAATTTTGGTTTGGAAACCCAGTAGGTCCACTTTATCCAATGCATGGTCCAAAAGGGTTTTTCCCTTATATTCCACCAATTGCTTTGGTCGCCCCAAACGAGTAGAGCCACCTGCTGCCAAAACAACCACCGCTATGTTTTCTTCTGCACTCAAAGGGTTATTTTTTGAAATTGATTCTGTTTCGTATCGTGAATCGGCTCAGTTTTCTGCTTTAAAGGTCGAGCCTCTTTGTCGGTTAGCACACTTTGTATCTCTGCCAAAATGGACAATCCAATTTCGGCCGGTGTCTCTGCGCCTATTTCCAAGCCTACAGGTGCGTGAATCTTGGCCAAATCCTCTTTGGATACTTCGATGCCTCCATCTGCCAACTCGTTTAGCATGCGCTCATATTTTTTCAATGGACCCAAAATGCCAATGTAAGGTGTCTCGGGATTTCCGAGCAATAACTTAAGCACCGATAAATCGTAGTTGTAATTATGGCTCATCAACACAAAACAAGTTCGATTATCTATGTTGATATTTTTTAGCGTTTCCTCTGGTTTGGTAACAATCACTTCGCAGGATCCCACAAAACGTTCTTTGTTGGCATGCGTGGGACGCCCATCGGTAACGGTCACTTTCCAACCTAGTAAATCGGTTTGTTGCGCCAAGATTTGGGCATCGTTCCCTGCTCCTACCAATACCAATTTTACAGGTGGTTGATGGATTTGGATGAACACAAAATGTGTTTTCTCTTCCGTTGTGAGCTCTGCAAAACAAGATGCATTTTCATTGATGACCTCTCTACTTTTAACAAGCAAAGCTTGTTGTAAATCATCGCAAAGCTGCTGACCCGAAACTGCCTGATTTTCATCCGTAACCAAACTGGTTCCCAGTTGTTGTTGGGATTTATCCAAATTAAAAACGACCGAGACCGCCATGGGAACTTCCTGTTCGGTAATGGTTCTCAAAAGTTCGCATGGATTGTTCCCATCGGTATAATTTATGGGTTCAAAGAGCACCTGAATAATACCATTACAGCCTAATTGTGCGCCGATAACCGCATCATCCTCATCACTGGTATCGTAAGTGACCAGCTTGTTTTCTTGTCTATCCAACGCAAAAAGTGCTTTTCTGAGCGCATCACCCTCTAAGCAACCTCCGCTTATGGCCCCTGTAATATTTCCGTATTCGTCCACCAACATTCGTGCACCGGCTCTTCGGTACGATGAGCCTTCAACATGGACAACAGTAGCCAAAATACAGCGTACATCCTGCAATTTTAGCTCTTTATATTTTGATATGATGACATCCAACTCCCTCATACAACACTAGTTTTTAGTTGGTTGACTGCTTTTTTAATTTCAAACACCGCTTTTTCAATATCTTCCGAAGAGGTGTCTCGGCCTGTACTGATTCGTAGACTGGCCAAGGCAACTTCATCATCAACTCCCATCGCTTTTAATACGTGTGATGGATTCACTTGATTCGCGGTACAGGCGGAACCCCGAGAAACAGCCAAGGCATTCAAATAACGAAGCAACTTGGTGCCATCCACTGCTTTGAACGATACATTTGTGGTATTAGGCAACCGCTCTTCATTTTGGCAATTGATGGTTGCCTCATCTATGGTCAACAGCCCCTCCTCCAATTGGTTTTGAAGCCTTTTAAATCTTTGGTGATTCTCTTTCAAGCTTTGCTTTGCAATTTCACTAGCTTTGCCAAAACCAACAATACCAGGAACATTCAAAGTACCAGGTCGCAATCCTTTTTCGTGGCTGCCACCAAAAAGATGTTTGTCAATGGAAATGTTATTGTTTTTATTTAAATAAAGTGCACCAACACCTTTGGGGCCATAAAGTTTGTGTGAAGAAAAAACAGCTATGTCGATTCCCGAATCCTGTAAATCAATTGGGATTTTACCCACTGCCTGTGTAATGTCGGACATTACAGGAACACTCTTGGAATGCGCTATTTCGGTTATCGTTTTTATCGGATGAATCAGACCTGTCTCGTTGTTGGCAAGCATCAAGCAGACCAAAATTGTGGATGGGTTTATTTCTTCCTCCAACACATTCAAATCGATGTTTCCTTGTCCATCCACATTTAAATACGTGACTTCAAAACCATCGGATTCCAAAGCCTCCAAAGTATCCACGACTGCTTTGTGCTCCGTTTTACAGGAAATAATGTGGTTGCCCTTGCTCCTGTTTTTTTTGCAAAATCCGAACAAGGCCAAATTAGCGGCCTCAGTAGCTCCGGAGGTAAAAGTGATTTCCGTTGGTCTACAATTTACCAGCTTCGCTACCTGAATACGTGCTGTTTCAACTGCATCATCGGCATACCATCCATAGGAGTGATCACTGCTTGCATTGCCAAAGTTCTCGGTAAAATACGGCAGCATTGCCTCCACCACTTTTGGATTTGTAGGTGTGGTTGCATTGTAATCCAAATATATTTTTCCGTTTAGCGACAAATTACAATCGTTATGTTTAAGCGTGCATAACGCAATTTAATAAGAAAGAATCAGTATTTACCTATGTTTTTCAAACGATTATGAAATAAAACTTGATAAAACCTTTGGCGACAACTCTATTAATCGTAATATTGCAATGAACAAAATTATCTATGGGCTTAGCCAAAACTGAAATATTTACCGATAAGCAAAATCAAATTGCGCAGTACGCCAAGGTTTTTGGGCATCCAGCACGCGTTGCGATTTTACAGTATTTGTACAAGTTGAATGCTTGTGTTTGTGGCGACTTGGTGGATGAAATCGGTTTGGCACAACCCACGATTTCCCAACATTTAAAGGAATTGAAGCATCTAGGTTTGATCAAGGGCAATGTAGAAGGCACCAGTGTTTGTTACTGCATTGATGCCGAGAACTGGAAGAAAATGAAGAGCGTTATGTCGGAATTCTTAGATCAGGACCTGGACAAAAAGGAATGTTGCTAAAAAAATTTGAGTTCATTAATCGTAATATTACAATAAATATAGAGATATGAAATTAGAAGAAGTTAAATCAGCATTGGCGCAATTGGAGACCATAGCGTTCCAATTACCAAACGGGGAGTTGGTTCCCAATCATTTTCACGTAACCGAAGTGGGTAAAATCACCAAGCATTTTATTGACTGTGGTGGAACTGTCCGTAACGAAGAAGTGGTCAATTTCCAACTCTGGAACGCCAATGACTACGACCATAGGCTTCATCCTGAAAAATTGGTACATATCATCGAATTGTCTCAAAAAACATTGGATATCGGAAATTTAGAAGTTGAAGTGGAGTATCAAGGGCAAACCATTGAGAAATTCGCACTTGATTTTGATGGCACCAACTTTTTATTGACCACCAAACAAACCGATTGTTTAGCCAAGGACAAATGTGGTATTCCAGAAGAAAAGCCCAAAGTAAAACTTTCCGAGCTTCAAAATTCTGGATGTGTTCCAGGAAGTGGGTGTTGCTAAAAAATTCAAAGCTTATGTCACATTACAAGGTGTTGAACGATTATATTTCAAATCTGGATATCACAACCGTCACATCGGAGAGAAAACAAACCTTATCTCCTCTTGTGGAGTATGTTCAGGAAAAAGTCAGCAATGGAAAATCCATTCGTCTCAACTTTATCTGTACCCATAATTCCCGACGGAGTCATTTGTCCCAAATTTGGGCTCAGACGATAGCGTATCATTTTGGAGTTAGGAATGTGAGTTGCTATTCGGGAGGAACGGAGGCAACCGCCTTATTTCCCATGGTAGCCTCTACCCTAGCGAACACAGGTTTTGAGGTACAGATGCTTTCCGAAGGAAAAAACCCCGTGTATGGCATCAAGTTTTCGGAGAACGAACACCCCGTTATCTGTTTATCCAAACGAATGGATGATGATTTTAACCCGAAATCGGACTTTGCCGCCATTAT
>CETR01034430.1_pt1 | contig 35360 bp, 25 predicted proteins | sample 531281 | NCBI WGS metagenome assembly CETR01 (sample SAMEA2622568, study PRJEB7988) | marine metagenome | biome: marine biome (ENVO:00000447); feature: mesopelagic zone (ENVO:00000213); material: "saline water (ENVO:00002010), including plankton (ENVO:xxxxxxxx)" | depth 696 m
ATACTAGTGTCTATTTTTCATGTTGACGATCTGTGAACTTTAAAATTGAATTCATTTGATTCGCCTTGGTAAAGATAGCAAACTATTTTACTTCGAAATATTTTTTTTAATTTTAAATAATAATCTCTGCATTATAAAAATTATCGCTTAAAATCTGGAATTATAAGAAAAAATACGGTTTATATATTGTAGTAAAAGTGGTTGGGCATTATAAATTCAGAATAATTTTAAAAAAAATTAGAGGTATAACGCCCTACTCCCAAATTACAGAACAGTCAAAAGTAGTAAATCGGAGTCAGATACAATGCTTAACAAAAAAAGTTCAAGGACTTTTTAATAAAAATATAGCTTTACATTGTAATATAAAAAATGGCTCATTTCAAGCGGTTTTACTTTTTTAACCATTACATGTTTGTATTCTTTAGTTAAAATTTTTTGGGTTCTACGTATTTAGCCTTCAATCCAATCATATTCGAACGTTAAACTCTTATCAGGTAAAGGGTCGTTAATATTTTTATGTATTTTGTTTTTAGTATTGTATATAATTAAAACAAAGTGATTTGCCCTATCCTACCAAGCTAACTTGAAGTCTTCAATATCGTATCGTAATTAAAAATTTTCGTGTTATCTCCGCACCGTTTAACATAACGAGCTTACAAGTTAGTATCTGCTAGCTTTTCAGATGTCATTTTTTTGTAATCACTCTGTTTTAAAGAAAGATTTCTTTGTACATAATTAACTTTTATTGACTACTCATTACCTTCTTTGTCAGTAACTACAAACTTGTTTTATGAACATTTCTTAAATCGTTGCCACTGATACGATAAAGTTAAAATCTTTTCTCTATGAGTACCCTATAGAAGCAATTACATTAAAGACAAACAATATTATTTTCTTTATTCCTTTCATTATTAATTACCTATAATTTTATTCTCGGTTCTGCGGATAAATTGCAAAGATGGTGTTGTTCTTCCATTGTTATATATTACTACACCATTTTTCGGTTTGTTAATAGTTGTAGTAACCTTATCTATTTAACTGAAAAAATAATTATCAGCCCATTAATCAAAATATCTAAATTTAAATTTGATCAACTAATCAAAATCAAAAAATGAAAAATTCTTTATTCTTTCTCCTTTAGATAATGATAAATTGTAAAATTTACAACTACAATTTTCATTACTTTTAAAGTCAATTAACAATACATTGGTATTGTGTATAGATGTTTTACTAGCTTGATTTCCTAGTTTTTTATACAATTCATCAAAATTAAAATCACTAAAAACTTTTGATACGCCTTTTAAGCCATTATTTGTGAATACATATTTTGTGATTACGCCTTTTCCATTGGGAAGTTTTCCTATTGTAAGAGTGGTGGAATTTGGTATTTCTCCATTTTCATTTAACTTAATCAAAACAAAAGATTGATATTTATCCTCTTTATTTTTTTCAATAAATCTACGTGTTAAAGCTTCAACATAGTGGTATTTTTTAGTTTCTATATAATCAACTCCAAAATTATTTTTAAAGATTTCTAAACATTCTTTATTATTTTCAACAGTTTTAATCATTCTGTCACTTAATTTAAATGTATTTATATCATTTTCTTGACATGCTATGAAAAATTTAGATAAAAAAATTATAACCACTATTCTATTAATATTTCTTATCATATTTAAATTTGCTTTTTTTCACTAATTTTCTTGCCTTGAGATTTTGTTCTCTTCTAATGGGATTCTCTACAGTTTTACGCACCTTAATCTCTGCATTACTTACTGGTTTATAAGTATTATAAATAAAAGAATTAGGTTCAAATTGTTCTGAACCCAAATCTTCATATGGTTCAACATAATCAGATTCTCCTGTTGGTTCAGTTCCGTTTGTAATATCTTTTGCATGTCCCAATTCATGAGCTAAACCGATTTCTGCTGGCCTTTCCTTATTTCCATCAACATCAACACCTCCCTCAGTACGGTTTGGGTTATAATTAATCTTTGAGTCAGAGCCAACACCATTTGAAGCATTTTCTTCATTTGTAGCGTCTGTTGTATTCCTATCAGTACTTTCAGTAATTGTTGTAATTTTATCACTACCTATTAAATCAGAAACAAGGCTAGTTCCCTCTTTACAGCTATTTCCAGTACACCCCACTTCAACAACCTTACCAGTATCATCAAGTTCAAGTTTGTTATCTGTAAGTTGCTGTAGGTCTGCTAAAGTCTCTTCTTTAAATTTGAGACTACCTTCTATAACTATGTCGTTTGGATTCATTCCCTCCGGGTCAGTAAAACGCAACGGATTGTTGAAAGCATAATTATAAGGTGAGTGCCTACGCATTAATTCGGCAAGAGGGTCAAGATTCATCCATCGTCCAATTGCCGGATCATAGTTCCTTGACCCAAAGTCATAGTAATCTATGCGGTTGCTTCCCACAGCTTCATCCTGAAGTTCTTTCCCCCCAAACATATAATTGTTCGCGAAATCACTGCCCCGTGCCCCATTGGCATCATTATAACCACGATGTTGCAGTCCAAAGGGATAGTAATTATGTTCCTCCACGATCGAGGCACTCGGGCTCGATACGCTTCCCACATTATCATAGGTCACTCTAATATTACCCAGATGATCCTTGTACTGGTAATAATACTTATAACTGCCGTTGTCTCGCTCCACATAACCTTCCGGGTGGAAATAAAAATCTAGACTGCCCCCACGGTACATAAAATTGCCCGCATACAAGGTCTCCGTGATACTCCCGCTATTATTCACACGCTTCTTCAATTTAACACCATTGGCATCATAAAAATACTCAATTTTCTGGGAACTGCTCCCATTAAAAATAATACTCGTGGGAAGGTTCAAATGGTTATAAGTGATACTGGTGATATCCTTATTGGAATCCGTTTTTAAATTCCCATTGAGATCATAGGTATACTCCGTACTCGCAGTAGAATGATCCAAAAATCCGTAATTGTCATTTCCATTGTTTTCTTCGATGCGAAGTAATTTGTTCGTGCTTCCCTCATACTTATAGATCAAATTATCCATCGTATTAAAATGGGTGGAGGTTGAAAATACAGGACTCGATACCACGGCTCCCCTTCTAAACAAATGCGTAATATTTCCGTTGAGATCATAGGTCGTTGGAATGGATGAAGACCCTAGATTGAACTTATCGCTATTATCCCCACTACCGGTACCCCCATAAGCCTGGGTGATCCTATTGAGTGCATCGTAATAGTATTTATAGCTCTTTTGTGCATTATCCGTATTCTTGGTACGCCATTTAACTTCACTGATATTTCCATTGAAAAGATCCGTACTGTTCCCATCATGATAATACAATGACATATTGAACAGCTTGCTCGTACTCCCGATATTATTGATACTCTTGAGCCAGCCACGTACGTTGTAATCATACTCCACATCCTGAAGCGCCGTATACCCCTTGCGGTTCCCTACCTCTTTCGACTCTAATTGTCCCAATTCATTATAAGTGTTGGCTGCGATCCGTTCTTCATTCCCGCCATTGACCTTTTGGGTATGCAAGGTCACACGACCAAGATCATCATACTCATAAAAATCCTCTACCGTAACGGTTATGGCTCCACTGCCCGTCTTGACATGTGTCGTTTTTGTTTTTTCAACTTCTCCGGTAAAGGAATCCAACAAATGCTCCGTGGTCAGGGTCGTCCCCAGATACGGGTTATGCTCCTTGCTATAGATCAAACGACCCTTGGCATCATAACCATTGATCATCTCTATCCAACTGGAGGTTCCCAATACACGGGTAAAGCTTCCCGTAGCCAGCCCCTGAACTTTACTGCCCCCTTGAACGATCGACTGTCCCTGACTGCTCGATGGTAGACTTAATGAAGGACTGTAATCATAATTATCGTAATAGTTCACCGTATACAACTCATTGACCCCGGTAGGCTTTGCCTGATTACTATAATAAATCGCCTTCCCCCCTACACTGGTTGATCCCTGACGTTCTTCGTAATTATATGTTGCGCTTGAAAATATGCTTTCCATCGAAGAATGCGAACCATTATTATTGATTTTACCGGTATAGGCCACACGTCCGTGGGCATCATACTTGGTAAACAACCATTCGTCGATATTTAATTGGGAGTTCTCCAAACGCATATCCGAAGACTGACTCATAGCCAACTGATCCAAATTATTGTACACCAAATACTCCACATCCTTGCCAGGAAGACGCTTCTCTACAAGACGGTTGCGCTTATCATAGCGGTACTGATAACATAATCCCGCAAGTTCCGCCGAAGTCGGGGCGTTGATCGTTGCCTCAACCTTCGGAGGAAGGACATAGGTCAGGTTCCCATAATCATCATAAACATAATACGTATCATAAACCACTTCTGCTTCCCCAGAGCCTATCGTCCCATCCAGGTTCCTATCCGCAGGTCCATAGGTTCGCTTGAGCACTACACGACCCTGTTTATCCTTAAACTCCTCCGTAGTATGTAATTTACCTTCACTTCCGCCGGTCGAAGCACTCCAGTTCTCATCCTTTACAATCGTTTTATACAAGCTACCAGCCACATAATTCCCAGAAGTTGTTAAACTCGGCACATAGCTACTGCTCAAGGTTACTTTATACAAACGAACCTCACTAGCCGTATTGGTCTGATAAGCGGTTGCTACCGTATGGCCCCCGCTAACTTTCCAAGCATCTCCAGGAGCTCCTTGCTCCAGTACCCTATTGAGCGGTGAAGCCTCAAATAACTTCTCACTATAAGGATTCGCCGTACTGTTGTTTGAACTACTAAAATCAGCACTGAAATGCGATTTATAATAGGTCTTGGTCGCTCCGCTCACATCGCCGCGGTAGGTACCCGCACTACCACTGCCTTCCACATAAGGCAAATATTCCTTGTCTTGTCGTCCATAATCATCATAGCCCACATGGGTGATGATATCATTTGTCCCCGCCGACTGCTTGATCCCGATCTGTTGCATCGCTCGTCCCAGTCCATCGAAATAAGTAATAGATTCCGTCGCCTTGGCTGGGGTCACCTCATTTTGACTCAAGGAACTACTGTAGGCCTGACGATATGTTCGGGTATAAACATAGTTCTCGTCACTGAAATCAACTGCGCCCCCACTTGTAGCACTTGCAAAAACTATATTATCAATTGCAATATCACTTCTGTAATCGGAACCGATTAGTCCATTGAAACGAATATACCGTGAACTACCTCCATATGAAGACAAATCTACTATAGCTTCATGCCATATATTACCTTGATCACCTGACTTAGACCATACTGAAGTCCAATTTGTTCCATTTGAACTAATTTCAATATTCAAGCTTCCCATATTAAGGCCGTACATATGATAATTGAACCTCATTTCATAGCCTTGAGGGATTGTATATAATGGACTAATAACTACACCTCTATTTCCGGTGTTGCTGGTTGCTTCAAGGTATAAGTAGTAATTGCCTAATATAGCACTACTAGGCCCAGTATTTCCTGATGGAGTAGATCCAGTACGAAAAACCCAATCCATATTATCATTAGTAACTTGTTGCCAATCACCTAGATTATTCTCAAAACTCTCATTACTCAATGCCGTTGGTATTCCTTCATCAATTAATCCATCACAGTCATTATCTTTACCATCTGCTATCTCAGGTGCTCCAGGATAGATAGATGAGTTATTATCATCGCAATCCGAAGCATCAGCAACATAACCTGCTGGTTTTGTTTCACTCATTACTTGATCATTAGGATCCCCATATCCGTCGTTATCTCTATCTCTATTCCAAGGATAAGTCGTCCCACCTCCACCTCCAGGAGGTGGCTCTACTGGTTGTACTGCCTGAATAGTTACTGTAGTTTCAGCCGTTGCTGTGGAATCTTTTTGTGGAGTTACCTGTCCAAAACTTTGATTGACCATCATATATATGCACAGGGATATTCCCCATAAAATCATTTTATTTTTCATTATTTAAATAATTTCAGTATTATTCCCCTTTATAATGATATTCGTATTCTTCAATGATATTTCCGTCATTGTCTTTTATTACTTTTAAACGGCCATTAGTATCATAAAAAAAGTTTGTCTCTAAACCTGAAGGATCTCTTAATCCTACTATTCCAACGGATGGATCATATTCATAGGTAGTGATCATCGATTCTTTAAAGGCTGTATTATTTCGAAGGTTATTTATTACTACAAGATCAGTTTCATCAATATTAGTTAGCGTACCTAATGCATTTTGAAGAATAGTTTTCGTAGTATTTTCAATCTTAGCTATCGGAAATTGACGATTATATCCCCATAGATATAAAATATGGCTACCGCCTTCCCTAGCCACCTCCATAAGATTTCCATAATTATCATACTCATGGTAAGTTAACAGGTTCCTTAGCGGATTAGAAGAACTATTATAGGTTCCTTTTAATACTTGTATATTCTTTGGAAGAAATTGCCCTGAATTATTGAGAAATAGATAGCGTTCAACTTCATTGGATAAAACTGTATTCCCTGATTTAACTTGTTTTTGTTTCTGTATTGGCTGTTCAACTACATTGTTAAGAACCATATTATCAATCACAGACTTGTCTTGAGAAGATAAGCTATTGAAACCCAAAGAAGAAGTACTTGTGATATCCCTAGGATACCAAATTTGTTGAGATGTAACTTTTGCATTATCACTTTGGTAGGTTAGAATTTTAGTGGGATAGTCATGATTAATTCCATTATATTCATATTCTACAGTACTTGTAACATCCCCTGTACCGAAATAAGACTTTTCAATTTTTCCAATTAGGTTTCGCTTTTCACTCAAAACATAATAGTGATTCATCTCATAATCCTGAGTACCAGCAGTCATAGTACTAAGATTACCTCCTATAGGGCAAACAAAAGCAGGACTCTTATTTCTACCGTAATATGCATCTATTTGATCAACTCTTGTAGTATCGTAATTATAAATTGTTTCCTTAAGCTTTTCAAAAGTTCCGCTATTTGATTTAAAGACAATTTCTTTCAGAAGTTCCCCTTTATAAGGAGATACATTTGACAAAGGACCATTTGGAATTAACTCTGTTCCAAAAGTAGTTTTTGAACCATCATAAGAAGCTAAAAATGTTTTTTCAATCCCGCCGTTTTGAAAGCTATCTCCACCAAAACTGATAGTTACTTGATCATAGAAACCAATACTATTATTAAAGTAATAAAACTGATTCCAGTTCCCTGATGTTATTTTAAATTCTTCGTAATAATCACCGCATTGTAATCTTTTCTCGTCAATTTGATATAAATTGACTGATCCAAATAATGGTAAGCGCTCCTCATTATAATGCTCCATATCATTATAGTAAAATCTTTTAATAATAGGACTTGAAGATGAACCTGCTACATCAATGAGCTTTTTCACTCTAATTCCAGAATTAGCTGCAACTGATTGTGTTGTATTATCTGAGATATAACTTCCGTAAACTTCAGCTTCTACATCATCAATTATAACTGGAGATAAATCTAAAGATATTTGGTAGGTGTTTCCTGCATTAAGATTAACGCTAAAATTAAAAGTTCCAACTTGTACATTTTCATTTAAAATATATGAAGATGTTGTAGTATTATATACTTTCAAAAGTGCACGATCATGTATTATGTCAGACCCACTAACAATATTTACTTCACCACTAAGCTCTAAGGTAGAACCTATTTGAGGAGAAATACTATGAGAACTATATTCTGTTCCGGAAGTTGAAACAGAAACATTAAAGCCGTCATAAACATATGAAGATTCGCTAGTGATAACACTATTAGGTTCATATTCTATTTCAGTATATCCACCAGTAGGATATATAACTTTCTCCAAAATTCCATTTTTTGTATATGTAAAATTACCGGCGCGTTCTGCTTCTGTATATGAAACATTATACAAAGAACCTACAAAATCAGGGTATAAACTTTGATTTGAGAACTCTCCATTATTAAATCCTAAAAGATCCTGAGCAAATGAAAATCTTGGAGGTAATAGATTAGGACTATTGTAAAGAAATTGATGCGTTTTACTTTCGCTCCCAGTATTATCCTCTATTCTATTCAGAAAAATTCTCTTCTTGTAAATACTATTATTTAAATGTGTATTGGTAGTATTACTTGTACTTGTAATAAGGTCATAATAAAAATCATAGTCTTTGATTATCACTGATCCATTTTTATATTGTATGCCTGATAATTTGACTGAGGTATTTTCAATATCCCCTCTAGTAGAAGTAGTAAAAACTATCGTTTTAGAATTCCTATTATTAGATATTGAACTTATTTTTTTTGATGATACAGAACTATAGAGTTCACAGTGGTTCTCTACAGGTGTAGGAGCAGTACAATCTTGTGACCCACCTGTATAATAATATGGAACCGAATATGTTTGATTAAAACCTGATGCATAGAACATGCTATGCGAGTTATAATTTAAAGTTATTTCGTCTCCATTTAATGCCGTAATTTTTGAAAGATACCAAGCACTAGTGACTGTAGGCTCCAAATTTCCAGTAGTACAAGTATTTTGTGGTTGGGTAGTCTCTTTTACATCGAAAACAAATTCAGTACCATCTGAAGTAATAAATTTAAAGTTTCCTCCGGCAAGTAGTTCTATTTTTAGACCTCTATCTTGTTTTAGTAATATAGGATTACTTTGTTCGTCAAGTATAAAGGAACCTGAAAATCCAACGAATTTGAAATTATAGACATCTGGTTCAAAATCTATAGCATCACCATCATCTACAACACTTCGAAGAAAATTTAAATAATTTAATTTCGACGAAGTATACCAAGATTGAGTTGTCGCAAGCGATTGAAAATTTTTTGAATTTGCAATTTCATCTGCTACACCTCTAACCGAACGGGTTATTATACCTCCTGCATTAAGATTCCACCCCATTCCTACCCATGAAGCTATTTGATCAACCTTAATACCTGTAGTTGCATATGACATGCTTATTGGAAGATTTAATGAACCTGCCGAATAATCTATTAGAGGTATACTTATATTTGCAACCCCTGTTGACTCATCTAATGGAATATCACCATATTTAGTAAATTCATACGCTGTAGGAGAGGGTGGTGCAATTTCAGGTAATGCACCTATAGAATTTTCCTCTTGTGCCTTGAGTCCAAAACAGTAAAAAATTACTATTAAAAAGGCTAAAGTTTTTTTGAAGTCAATCATGAACCTTATTTTTAACAAATAATTATTTTTTTTGTTAAAAATAAGCTAACACCATCTAAAAAAAGTACATTAAAACCTTACTATTTATAAGGTTTTAACCTTAAAATTAAATTTACATTATATATTATGTTAATTACAAGTATTATTTCAGAAACAATTGAATACCACTAATATTTATGTTTTAGCAGTTTTTAGTCAATTAGTATAAATATCATTATTGAAAAATTATTAGAACTATAGTTCGGGCTAATTACATTTATAGATTTTAAACTTTAAAAATAAAAATTGATCAGCTACTCTAAATATTATCCGATAACCGAACTTAATTTAAACATTGGTAAATACATAGCAATCAAAACTATTCCAACTATAGCTCCAATTAGAATTGTCAGTAAAGGATTTAATAGATTGGCAAACTGCTTAGATTTATAATCTAACTCTTTCGAATATTGTTCATATAATTTTTCGAAAATAAACTCGGTTTGATTCGTCTCTTCCGCAACTTTAAGCAACGTAATAATTCTGGTATCAAAAATAGCATGTTCTCGGAAGCTTGCACTTAACTTTGCCCCCTTAACCACATTTTCATTAATTCGTTTAATAGCCTCCTTCAAAGGATAAAACGAAATTAAGGATCTACTCATTTCCAGGCTTTCCGTTATTGATATTTTAGAATTAGCCAGTAATTTCATCACCTGTATAAATCTTAATATATAAATCGCTTTCATGAAATCCCCGATAAGAGGTATTTTAAGCATAGTATATGCCATTATTCGTCTGTACCAATCATACTTACGAAGTATGAAATAACCACCTATAATTAAAATAAATCCTATAAAAATAGCATATACATTATCCTGTAAAAATTCGGAAAAACCTAAAATAAACTTTGTAATTCCAGGCAACTCCACATTATTCTGTTCAAAAATATCTTTAAACAAGGGAACGACATAATTCATCATAAAGAAAACAACGACTAAAGCTGTAAGAATGACTATCACAGGATAGGTAAGTGCTGAAACCACCTGGCGCCGCTGATCATTTTTCTTTTTACAGAACTCCCCCAGATCCTGTGTTACAACACCAAGATTACCGGTAGCTTCCCCTACTCGAAGGGTTTCAATTTCATAGTTCGAAAACTTGCTAGTGGATTTTAGGGTCTCAAAAAAGGGGATTCCATTTACCACACCCACATAAACTGATTTAAAAAAGCTACTTTCTTTTTTTGACTTATTCTCTTCAGACAATAATTCTAAAGATTGACGAAGATCGATTCCAGAGATTAGCAATACACTTAATTCGGTAAAAAACTGTTCTTTTTTTTTCGTATTCCATTTCCCTCCACTAAAGGAAATTTCCTGCTGTAGTACATTGGAGATTTTACCCGTCGATTTCCGAGTTTTCTTCTGCGTATTATCTAGTTCAATTTTCAGTCCCATTCAAATATGCTTTAGCATCATTTATGCGATAGCAAAAAGTCTTTTTTGCACTTTCTTTTTGAAGAATCCCTATGGCATCAAAAGGTCCATCAACTATCGTATCTCCCTTATATAAAAAATATATCTTTTTAAAATTATAATCAATGCTATCATTATCGAAAGTCAAAAATTGATGATGGATTCCATAAACAATAGAGTCTATTTTATTTTTAAATATGATCTGTTGTTCATGTTCATCATAATAAGATTCATGATACTTCATAAAATTTGCTTCTAATCTACTTTGCAATAAATTGCGTGAATTCACCGATAAAAATTCATTCGAAATATTTCCCAGGTTACGTTGCACAATATTTAAAACTGCAAACGAAAGTGCTACGATTAAGGAAGCAATGATTAAAACGATAATCATCTCCACAAGTGTAAAAGCCTGTACTTTCTTCCTAGTAATCATTATAATTTATTTCTTTGGATTTTAATATTTTACCATTTCTTCTATAGAAAACAAATGGCTTCCCCTTTGCTTTCTCAATACTAATTATATCGGTATTATAATCTTCACTATAACCAATACTTATTTTTTCATTGATAAACAAATACGATAATTCTGAGAATCTCTGCTGAAGTTCTTGTTCATCACTTTGAATATAATTTCCAAAAATATTATTAAGGCTAAAGCTTGCGATCATAAACACTACTATTATAAGAACGGAAGCCACAAGGTTTTCTATCAAACTGGACGCCTGAAGTTTTAATAACACCTTATTCTTTATTCCTAATAGAGCCATGATGCAACAATATATTCGGTATTGGACGCCAATGGTAATCCTCCATTATAGCGTGCAATAGTTTGATCAAAGGATACTCTGGCATTATATAAATAATTAATATACTTCCCCCCTCTTCCACTATCATACATAAAATATGAGGTATAAATACTCCCTGTCACTTCACCTTTCAACTCTAAGTAGCCCTGGCTATAAATATCACCAACAATCTTACTATTTGTTCCCAAAGTGATATCAATATTCCTATTTTCATACAAATTACTTTTGTGATTCAGATAAATCACAAAACCATTAAAAAGTACATTATCGCCAATTTTAATATCAGTAAATACATCATCATTGCTTGTTGACTTCATTTCCTCTTCAATAGCAATGAGTGAAGAGGGGTAGTTGAGTACCACATTTTTTTCAATTTCAATCCGGTTTGCAATACAATGGATATTTCCCTTAAAACCACTTTCTATGGTAATTTGCGGCGCAACTATAACAATATCATTTAATTCCGAATTTGCACTTACTTTAATTCCGACATCATCACGAACTATGAAGTGTCCCGTTAACTCGGCATTGATATAATTTCCCCCATATGTTTGAATTATTTGCAGTGGCTCTATAAAGCTATTATTCATCCTGCTTTGCGCCATTAACTCTTTAGCTTCAATAGCTTTACCAGACAATAATCCTTCAGTAAAATCCCTCCATTTGGAATCAATTGAAGGCATTTTGGTACTAGGCTTTATACCTTTAAGTTGAGTTTTTCCAGTGAAATAATGTCCATTCACTGCGCCTGTTTTCCAATATCCATCTGGAAGCTCCAACTTTCCCTCCAGAGATGCACTTCCAGCCAAAACCAATGGAGAGTGATAATCTTCTAAATAAACACTTGTATATAAAGAGTCTTTTTGAGCACAAAGCAATGCTACCTTTTTTAATTGATGCTCTTCATCTTCAATTAGTACTTTTCTAAAAGCTCCCCAGTAATTAGAAACGACCTCTATACCTTCCGTTGATTTCGGATAATTAAAAAAACTAGAATTTACATTTGACATCCCATTAGAAATAGCTTCATTTCGTAATTGAAACAAGCGTTGATGATGTGCAAGCAATAAGAAAGAACCTAGTAAAATTGCAACAATGACTCCCACAATCAGGACAACATATAGTGCGTTTGCTTTCAGCCTGGTATAGAAATGAGCTTTTATGAGTTGCATCTTTCAAGATTTTGAATATACTTTTCTTCCTCCCTGATAGGTTAAAACAACTCGACTTGGATCAATTTTAATTAAAGTGACATCCTGATAACTATCACCTTTTTCGAAAAAGAAATTATTCCCCTCAATTTCTATCAGACCTATCATTTTCTTATCTTTTTCATTGCTCACTAATCCCATATATTTTATCTCTGGCCAACTCACTTTCTTTCGGGTAATCTTTCCTGTTTTATTTTCGAGTTTCTTTCTATAACTTATATTTAAGAAAGGATCCCTCTCTACATCTTTAAGCATAAAGGTCTCATTAGATTCTGTCCTAAAAGTATCTTGAATAGTTCCCAGTGAATGCGTTTGACTCGGTACAATATCAGTATCATTCCCAGCGAGACCGATAACAACTTTATAAATAAGATAGCCCCATATGATGAGTACTAATGGTAATAGCAAATATGTGAGCTTTTTATTTTTCATCTAATTTATCCTAAATTGACGAATTTCAGAGCTATCCGAAGCATTGCCTGCTCTATCAAATCTCCTTACAAACCAAGAATATGTACTGTCAATTTCTAACTCATATGTAATTTCATTGCTTTGAGCAATCTCCTCTTTTAAATATAGACGATCAAGTCCTTCATCGTAAAACAGGTAGATACTATCAAATTCCGGTGCGGTAGTGTTCGAATCTTCAAAGTCGGGTTCCCATACAAATTCTACTTCCTCTGTATTCGTAATACTCTGATTGTCTTCTGGAAATCTCAGGACGGGAGTTTCGGGATCCGTTTGATCCAAAATATATTCTCTTCTGGTGTAAATAGTATTTTGAGATTCATTTTCCGCTCTAATCTTTATAATAGATAAACCCTCATTTAAATTTATGGAATATATAGTATCTTGTGTAGTGTATTCGTTTTCGATTATATCATCTCGTTCTATCTGAATACGGTAGAGATTAGCTTTCTCTACACTATTCCACAAAAGCTCTATAGTCGCAGTAACATTTGAGATAACATCAGTATTAGGATTGATTATTCGAACCTGTCGATTAGAAAATTCAGTAACATCAACTAATGTAAATTGCGCAGTCTGAGCTAATGAAATATACTGGGAATTACGACCCCTTACACTCCATTCATAATCTCCCAATGGCAATTCAATTTCAATTGAAGACTCTTCCATTTCTTCGCTAAACACATAATTACCTGAGGAAAAACTTCCCCTTGCTATTTCTATTTGATAACTTGTAGCACCTTCTAAAGATTCCCAATATAAGGATACATTAGTTCCCTCAATCTCCGCATTATTCGCAGGGGAAAGAATATTTACATGGTTTTCAGAGAGATCAGTTTCAAAAAACACCTCTTCACAAGAAACAAGTAATGTAAGAAACAATACTATCGAAACTAAATAATACATTCTTACCATATTCCTTCCATTTTATCTATGCTTTCCAGCTCGTTAACGTCTTCCTTGGTTCCTTTAGGACATCGATCAGAAATATCAACAAGTTCAGGTTGATTTCTGTAATCTAATTGCCAGCAAAAACCTTTCGTCTCACTCTGGATGACCACGCCATCACTAAAATAAATTCTGTTCTTTGACCCATCGACATTAACGGCTTCAATAGCATAAACTCCATTCGATGGATTTATTAAATATAAGACAGAGGCCTGTTTAATGAGATTAGCTTGCTCATCCTTAAAATAACTATTAAGAGAAGTAAGTATACGAAGCTTAGCATCATTTTTTAATAACGATAATAATTTTTCGTTCCCTGGTTGATTCAGATTTGAAAGTAAAGCAGAATAATCAGCTATCTCTACCACTAATCCTTTTGGAAAAATATCCAGAGAATCTATGATTTTCAATTTATCCTTTTCTTCAAGTTGCCTATTGATAGTATTTATTTCACGTTGGTTAAGTCGGTTTTCTATCCAGGAAAGTTTAATTCTTTCATCATAAACAGGAAAGCTTTTATTCCTTGAACCATCCATTATAGTACCAACAGCATAATAGCCAGAAGCTGTATCATATTCGTTTCCAGCAACATAATTATATAAGTTGCATGCAGAAAAAAACAATATAACTAGTATAAGACTAAACTTTGTTTTCATAAGTTAATTTAGGCAAACAAAGTAGTAGAGAATTCTAAAACTAGCATACAAAAAAACCTTACTAATAGTAAGGTTTTTTTGTATGCGTTATGTATACGACATTTTGCTTAATTTTGGACAATGCTTATGAAGATAAATAATTACTCCCCTAAGCAAACCGCGAGGATTTTAAATTAATTTGTTGATATTAGTAAAACGGTTGCTTATATCCGCCGGGAGTACAAATTCAGCACAGCTTCTTTTTACAAGTGGCGGGATGTACGATAAGAACTCAAGTTTTTAATAAATCTTAATAAAGAATACCAAAGGTTCAAGCTGATGTATGGTAATTTACAATTAATTTATGAAATGGTCAAGGAGACATTGAAAACCTACCTACCAGCAGGTAGAAAAGCTTTAAATAACTACCGTAAATATGTTATCATGAAGGACCAATTCTTTAAAGTAATAGTAGGGCATGCCGTGTTTTGAATACCATTAAGATTGTTTATTACTACAGTCCTTTACCTAAAATTGACAATGCAATCAAAACAGCTTTAGAACTAAAAGCTGAAGAAAACTCGGAAGAGTACTTTTGGATGGCTTATGAACGATTAAGTAATGAAGGTAAGCCTTATTAGGTATACCGGATCTATAAAATACTTGGTTTAAGATTGAGAAGAAAGGTAAAAAAGCGATTACCTGCCAGGGGCAAATACCCCTTGGAAGTTTCATTAACTCCCAATCGAAGTTGGAATATTAAATAAGTAATGGAAGTCATAGAGAATTATAGACGCTTCCATGGTCTAGCATTGATGATTATAACCGTGAAGCAAACATATAGCAATTAATTTTTAACTGCCCCTTTAACGTTCAGTTTAAGTATTAAACCCTTTAATTAATCGCAGAGGTAAACCTCACAAAATAAGGATGGATAATTGTCCTGAATTTGTAGCTAACATCGCTTCGGAGTGGAGTCAGTTGCAAGGCTTCATTTTAAGTATATTCAACCTGGAAAGCCGACACAAAATGTATTTATTAAATTTTTAAATTAATTTATTAAAGAGGAGTACATGATAAGCATATTTTCGAAGGTCTAAATCATGTTAAGGAATAAAAGTAAATTTAGATGTAAGATTATAATAACCTACTCAAATCAAGCCTTAAAAAAATTGATATCTATAGCTAATGAATAAAATTTATTTTAGACAATCAAGCGTTTCCAAAGAGGGGAAGTTCACAATAATTTAGTGTTATCATAAACCGGTTTTCTTATTAAAGTCCAATATGATATCTGAATAATCTGGATTAGAGAAGATATCTTTGCTTATAAATTCAACTTCCTCTTTGAAAAGCAAAGAGGAAGTGAATATCATAATTTATAAATTTTCGACAAAATTAATCATAAATCAAGTGCTTATAGCAGTGACTAACATCCTTTGAGGATTTATCAAAATTTACAATTATAATCTCGACAGATCTACCCTTTTTACCACTAATATTTATCTCAACAGAGTATTTATTATCATATTCTATAAAATTATAAACTCTCATGTAATAATACTCAGTAAAAAGCCTTCTTTTTTTAGAAAAAGAATTACAATCGAAAACAATTTTCTTTGACTCATACTGTCTTTCTAAATTATGATTGGCAATACTATCTAGTTCTTTTTCTTTTTCAATTGGTATCTCATTTTTAATTAAATTAATTTCATCATTACAGTTCGCTACATTATAAATATTACTAGTCTTTCTAATAATATTTCCATTGAAATAAATTCTTTTGTTTAGCAAATCATTGTCTATTTTTCCCAAATTTTCACACAAATATTTTACAGCTTTTTGCTCCAAGTTAGTTTGTTGAGAACTACATAATATTGGAAATAAGACTAAAAACATAAAATTAATAAAAATCAGTTTCTTCATGATCTTTGTTTTTTTTAATTTTCCCATTTTGAAAATTTTCAGGAGCCTCTCCTACAACAGTAGACTTAACTAAATCGCCATTACCATTTCTCCCCCTTTTATTCCCTACACCAGATCGCCTTAAAATCGTTCCAGCAGTTTTTTTGTTAAGTTTTTTACCACTTCCTGTTCTATTCATTAAACTCCCATTATGGCCAGAACCCAAATTATGTCCCATCTCATGTGCAACCTTTTTTGAACTATTTTGTTTTGATTCTTTCACAGCAAAAGTTTTTCCATCAGATACTCCTTCAGGGGTTTCAGTACCTATAACTTCTCCGTTAGCATCAAGTATCTCTCTAGTTTCGAATACCTGAGCTTCATCAGGAAGTACAGAAGCTGTGTTTTGAGCTTCACTAGCATTAGCATCATTAACTGATATTTCAAAATTAACTTCGTAAGATACTGCATTATCTCCACTTCCAACAACATAAGAAAACTTTCCACTTTGAGCATTCCAATTATTCGCAGCTGTTTGAACTGTGGCAGAATTTTGGTTTGCATTAAAATTTGCTCGAACAGTAACTGTTCTTTGTTCGTGGTTTATCACTATTTCCCAGTCTCTACCGTCTGGATCTACTCTCATAATTGGACTTGAACCAACATAATTGTAAGGGGTATGCTCATAGTATTTATCCGCCAATGGATCAGTGGAGATAAAACGACCAACAGATGGGTCATACATTCTTGCTCCATAATCATATATATTCAACCCTAATTCATCTTGGATTTCTTTACCGTTGTAACGGTACTTTTTAATCAGGCTATTAGTACTAGACGAAACGACATTATTGTACCCACTGTGCTGTAAACCAAAGGGGTAATAGTTACTCTCATCAAGTATTTCAGAGCTAGACTCGATTATCCCATTGTTGTTTAAATCCGAAAAGGAAAGTCTAACATTCCCTAAATGATCAGTATAATTATAAACATAACTGAATTGATCGTTTTCATTTTTGATATAACTTTGATCTTGTTTTATGATATCTAAAATTGGTGCAGTTGATCCAGTTTTTTTATAAATAAACGTTCCATCATATTGAGTTCTTATATTTGATTCTTCATCATATTTCTCAAGCTTATTTCCATTTGCATCGTAAGTATAACTTAATATACCATCATATCCATTTCCCTGAACATAAATACTCTCTGGTAAATTTAAGAAATTATAGTTAATATTTTGAATTCCCTTTTTATTAAAGTCATATCGCATATTTCCGTTATCATCATAAGCATAATCATTACCAGAACTAGAGCCATCTGCGAATCCAGCTTCAATATTTGAATTATCATCTACCTTAAGTAATTGATTCCCATTATAAGTATAAACCAAATTATCTATTGTACTATAACTTGATCCACTAGTATTTCCTTTTCGTTGTAATGTTAATATATTCCCATTTTTATCGTATGTAATTCCAGATACATTGTAATGAGCAGTTTGTTCAGAGTAAGAAGAACCAGCACTATTAGCTCTTCTAAATTTAGCTTCTTTGATTCTGTTTAGCTCATCATAAGAATATGCGTAGCCACGCTTTCTATTCGAATAACTATCCTGAGTATTGGCTGATCGCCATAAAACCTCGCTGATATTTCCGTTATAAAGAGGATCTGAAAGCCCCATTTGAGGCTGATTGTAATTTATAGAAAATGCAAATAGATCAGATCCCAAATTATCGATGTTATTCACACTCTTTAGCCATCCCCTGATGTTATATTGGTAGTCAATTTCTTGTAATCCGTCCTGATCAGGATCTCCTCCTATTTGATTAGACTCAATTTGACCAAGCTCATCATAGGTATTATTAACAATCAACTCCGAAGCGTTAGAATTGATTTTTTGAGTTTGCTTTTTTAATCTTCCCTGGTGATCATATACCATATAATCTGTCAAAGCTATTTGAGGACTTCCACTACCAGACCTAATATGTTTAGTGTAGTTTTCAATAGGTTTACCAGTAAAATCTAGCTTTGTTTCTACTAAGTCATTAGTTTGTAAATATTCATTAATATTCTTCGTCCAAACTATGTTTCCATATTTATCATAACCCATTGTAGTATTAACCCATTTAACAGGGTTTGTATTTAGCACTTTAGCACGGGTCACAGCGATTAAACCTTTTAGATTTGAAGTAATGTTTTCTCCCCTACTATTTGTACCCGGAACAGACACATAAGCCTCTGCTCCAATAGGTAAATATTTATCATAATAATTTATCAACAAAACCTCAGATATATTGGAGGAAGGATAACTTACGTTTGTGTAATAAATTTCTGCTCCTCCAATTGTAGATGAAGATTGGCTATTTGATAAGCGTGTTTCAAATAAATCTGAATCGTTATTGGCGTTAGTTTGGTGGGTCGAGCGAGTGGAAGAACTAATTACAATTCCCGTATATATTACACGACCTAATTGATCGTATTTTGTAAATAGCCATTTATCCTGTTTTCGTAGTTCTCCATCTTGAGTCATTATTGGTTGACCAAGATCATTATATACAATATATTCCGGTTCTTTTCCAGGTAGCTTCTTCTCAATTAAACGATTTCTAGAATCATACTTATATTGATAGCAATATTTATCAAGTATGGTCTGACTTGGTTTTACTGATGGATTGGCTTCTGGAGTTAATACATAAATCAGATTTCCAAAATCATCATATACATAATAAGTATCTAAATTTTCAACACCTTGATCTTCAACATGATTTCGCTTCAAAAGCGTTCTGTTTTGATAATCTACATAGATATCGGAATCATGTTCAGTTCCATCAGAACTTACATAGTTCTCATCTTTGGTTGTTAATTTAAATAATTGGGGTCTACGATCACTCCCCTGTCCCATAAATTGCCCATTATCTACTAAAGTGGGGTTAAAAGGATTGACTGAAGAATTATAGTCTATTGAATAATAGCGAACATGATCTGAATATTGCACAAGATTGTAGTCTTTTTTGATAGAATGGGAATTCTGATTATCAAGATTCCAATCATTACCAGGAGCACCTTCTTCCAATATTAATCCCCTAGGAGCATTTTCATAAATTACCTCAGAGTATGGGTTGAGTGTATTTTCATATTTACTTGTATTGTAAAAAGAACTTTGACTTGACATTGCTGAACTTCTAAATTTAGCTTTATCTATATCTGTTGTTGCATAAGGTAAAAAATTTTGAGGTGACCTACCTAAAGCATCATATTCATATGGAGTGACGATATCTTCTTGATTTCCTCCTCCACGCACAGCTACACTTTGTTTTATTCTCCCTAACTCGTCATAATAATCTACAGTCTCAATTTTTTGAGTTTCATTTGAAATATTCTCAGAATTCGAAATTGGCTCTAATAATTTGATTTTTTGAATATAATTTTGGTCTGTAGAATATAATACATTACCAACAACTTCAGGTAAAAAACGAATATTATCAATCGCTATATCACTTTGAGGACTTTGAGGTGCATGTCCATTAAACCTAAGCTTTATGGAGCTTCCAATATAACCTGACAAATCTATTTTAGCATTAAACCAATTCGGTCCCTGATCTCCTGTTTTTGACCAAATATTTTGCCAGGAACTACCTCCATTTGTACTAACGTCCACATATAAATCTCCCATTCCCTGGCCAAACATACTGTAATAAAAGCTAAAAACCACTGTTGAAAAATCGGGAGTAAATTCTTGTGAAACTATATATTTATCACCATATATGCTGGATGATTCGATATATATATAATAGTTGCCTTCAATTGCGGAATCAGGACCCGTATTATTTGTAGGTGTTGATCCAGAATTTCGTGACCAACCGGATATAACTTCCCAAGAACCAAAGTCAGTTTCAAAACTTTGATCTTCTGTTGGTTCCACCGCCACAGGAGGTTGGATATCCTGACAAAAACTTTGGACGGAGGTAGGGTATCCAATTTGTCCTGGAGTTAATATTTGTTCTTGAGGATCAATACTGCCTAAATCCTCAATAATTAAATACCATACGGTACTCCCATCCATATCAAAGGGATAAAAATAATTCTCCATTAATTCATCTTGATTGATATTAATAGTACTCCCTCCATTGAACATACCTTGATCCGAGCAAAGATTCGACAAACCTTGGTAATCGTCATCATCAAAAGATTTAACTCTATATCGACCTCCTTGGCTATAATTCTGATAAAATCCATTTTGACAAATATCATCTCGATAATCGTATGAAGAAATACTCTGAGGAATCAATTCCTGATATCCCTGATTAGGTTGCAATATTTCGGTTACCAGATAATATTCTGTTGTATTGTTTCGATATAATTCGTAAACATAATTACTTCGCAATCCAAATGATGTTTCTATATTATATATTACCCCTTGCTCAGAAACTCCTGAAATACACTTATTATTTACATCATTTATAGAATTTCCAAGAAATACAAAACGAGCAGCTTCGAAAATCGCTGAATTTGAACTCCCAGAAGATTTTATTATAGGATCTGCATTCATTGAAAAATTGCAAAATATCGATAAGAACATTAAAACTAATATCGACCTATAATAAGTTTGGTTAGAAATATCAGAAGTCATAATTATTGATTTTTATAGTTATAATTGTAGAATTCAAGAATATGATCGTCATCATTTTTGATCTCTTGGAGTCTATTAAATGCATCACGCTTATAGAATGATAAATTCCCATTGGCATCTATCATCCGAGTTATTCCTTCTAAAGGATCATAAGTAAATAACTGAACCTGAACAGTAGAGTTCGCGTTTGAATTTACAGCCAATCTTAATTTCTGCAACCATTCTGTCAGATCGTCTTCATCAAAGGATGAATCATCATTATCAGCTAACTGACTTAAATAGGTTAATGTTTGTCCATATGATTGGTTGAACCAGGTATTTATATTACTTAAAGAAGCTCCCGCAATTATAGCTATTATTTGATTGTTATTATATCCGTATATTAAACTTGTAGTTATTCCATTAGCATTTAATATTTCGGTAGGCAAACCGTTTTCGTTCCTCGAGATTATTTCATTTGTAGGAACTATCGTATTACTTCTAAGCTCGGTTTTAATTTTTTTTATATCTATAATACCGTTACCGAAATTTGCATATTCAAAAGTCTCTTTAGAAAAATTTCTTCCGGTGATCTCTATTTTCAAAGGATTAGAGATTCTATTTTGAGCTACAAGCTGACTTGCATAAGGCATTGATGCCGTTACAGGCATTCCATTTTGACCTGAAGAAGGATAGGTATAAGATTTTTGTGAATACCATGAAAAAGTATCTGACTCACTTAAATTTTGAGAATTATAATCCAAATCGAAATTAGAAATAATCTCTCTTTTTACCAAAGGATAGTAAGAATCGTAATATAAGTTCTTCTCGATGAAAATACCATCAGTTTCATCTTGTACATAAGAAAATTCTCCATCAATACCATATTCAGTTACCCTATGAGTTTTTAAAACAAATCTTGAAATAGGATAATTAACAGATTCTTTATACCCTCCACAGGAATTGAATTTCTCTAAGCCATTATTACTATAGGAAGTAGATGAACAACTATTCTGAACTACATTGTAATACTCCAAAGCCAGATTATCCAGAATATCTTCTTCGTAAATAAATCTCTGATATCTAACAATTTTATTTGATGCATTGTAGGAAGCATCTGTTTCAATCTTCCCCCGCATAAAATCATGATCTATTCGAATTCGACTTTGTGTGAGGTTATCCCAAAGTGCACTTACTGAAATATGGGAAGAAGAATAAGTCTTTGTAGGTTCCTCATCATCATTATCATAATAACTAATTACTCGCTTACCATTATTGCCACCAATATTCGTTTCTGTAGCACTGGGATAATAAACAAAACTTCCTTGATTAAACTGAATTTCTGTTCTTGGTGTAGAAAATATATCTATTCCCAATTGATTTGATAAAGTACTTAAGCTTGAAGGCGTAGAAAAGGAATTGGTTTTAATATTATAGGCAGCATATTGTGGCATATTACCAATTTTACCCACTGGATACGTGTACTCCCAAGTTTGATTAGGACTTTCAACGCTTTCCAGTGTCTGTGACTTCAGCCTTAAACCTCCACCATTTATAATTTGACCGTTATAATTAAATTGATTCAATTCATATTCAAATTTTCTTGATCCGCCTGTAGGCTGAACAATCTCCTTTAAGGAATAGGTTTTGGCATAATTTAAATTAGACAATAAAGAAAAATTACCCCCTAAAGATATACCTGAGCTAGAATTAAATGGATTTATTGAATAATCCTTATAATATAATTTAGGTACCGGATTCGATATTGAAGAAGAATAACTTCCATTATTATATCCTAGAAAATCATACGCATAACTATCTCTCGGAGGCATCGTATAATTTTCATTATAAATAAATGTATATCCGGGCATACTCACCCCATTCTTTCCCACTTCTCTAACTTCCTGAAGTTTTAAGCGTTTTGAGGTAACACTGCTAGTGTTGATCGATGATTGAAAGTAGCCATAAATTAATTCATACTTTTTAATAATATTTCCAAAATTATTTTTAATCTGAACTTCATCTAATTGCTTTTCACCGGGATTATCAAGTCTATCGGTATTGTATATAAAATCAATCTCTCCTCCGTTAAAATCAATTTTGGTTAATCGATGTGTTGAGATTAACTTAGTTCCTCTATTAATTGTATTGTAATTACCATTTGAGCCCCTTGATTGAGCTCCTCCACCATAAGACTTAATTATTTCTGGCACTTCATCATAGTAAGAACTAAAATATTCGTCGTAGGTATAAATAATTTTCTCTCCAGTTTTTAGATTCTCAATTTCACTTAATCTGAAAGAATTAATTTGAAATCCATTAATCACCTCTTCAATAGTTGATGCTGGATTCACTACTGCTTGAGTATATTCAGGAAAATTAAATGTATATTTTATTCCCGAAAGATTAGTGATCTCTAAACTTGTGATACCCCATATTGAAGGTGTTGACTTCTGCGTACCGTTCTCAGTATAATAAATTTTAGGATTTGTACCGAAAGTCAGGTTTATTTCATTTCGTTCCGCATGAAGCTCAACGGGGGTTCCCCCTGGCGTTAAGTAAAATTCTGTACTGAGACCGGGAGCATCAATTTGAAATATATCTGGCACTGCATCATTGGAAGGATTAATTGTTGCCGAACCATAATCTGAATAGGGGTTTATATTTGCTAGCCATCCTCCAGGGGTTAGGTAGTTTGAAGTAGGAGTTTTTTTGTAGGCTGCATCAAAATCCGATAAGTCTTTGACAGATCTAACAAGTGCTCCCGATCCTGAAAGACTCCAGTTCAATCCATAATTTGGTGCCATTTCTGCTACTTTCACACCTCCCATATTATAATTTAAACCAATTGGAATATTAATAGGTCCAAAATCAATATTATAAATAGGAACAGATACATTCACCTTTCCAACGAAAGTATTTGCCGGGAGCATTGAAGACTGAATAAATGATGAAATTTCAGGGGAATGAACAGTTGGTGCGATAATTTCATTAGCTAGTAAATGATCATTACTACTAAGAAATACATCCTCCTGTGCTTGAGCTTTTGGCACCAATAGTATCAAAAGCATCACAAACTTGATTTTGGATATGAGTTGGAACATAAAATTAGATATTTATTTCAAGTATTATTTTTTTATTTAAAAACTTCTAAAGTTGAATTCTAATGCCGATTTTGAAGAGATGACTTTCTAATTGGTTAATTTTTTCCAATTCCATGATCTAAAATCTCGAACAAGAATTTTTTGAGGTGAGCTAACCAATTCACTTTTCCATATTTAGTTCTGAAATTCTCAAACAATATTAAAAACATATTAAATGATATAAAAACTTAAAACCATACTATTAGTAAGGTTTTAAGTTTTTAAATACCATATCCGTTTTTTACTATTGTAAAAGGAAAATGTAATATGAAAACGAGAAGATTAAAAGCTTTTAACCTACAGGAGATGCTGATAGTTCTGGTAATTATCGGGATATTACTATTAATAGCATTACCTAATTTTATGCCATTAATTAGTAAAACCAAGGCTCAGGAAGCAAAAATTCAACTCAAGTACATTTCTAATCTTCAGCAACAATATCAATTTTTACATTCCAAATACTCGGGAACTTTTGACGATATCAGCTACGAAGCTCCACTAACGGTTAAGGATAATGGGAATGCTAACTACAAATATGAAATCATCGAAGCCAGCTTAAACAATTACAAAGTCCGGGCAACTGCGGTTGTAGATTTCGATGGAGACGGAATTTTCGATGTTTGGGAAATTGATAAAAATGGTAATCCAGAACAAATTGTTAAAGACTAATGCATGTGGATAATCAATATCTGTATCAGCTTAATTCTGGGGACGATCACCTATCAGGATCTCACCTCTCGATCGGTATACTGGTTTTTATTTCCTATGCTCGCTATCACGGGCTGTTATTATCATTTTAATCGTTCCGGGAGCACCACAGTCACTTTACTTTTTATCGGTCTTAATCTGATAATTATTAGTAGTGTACTTTTATGTGTTTGGATTTACAGTCGTATCAAGTTAAAACGCAAAATGCAGGACACTTTCGGGCTTGGTGATATTCTTTTTTTTATTGCCATGGCACTTTGTCTCCCCACACCAAGTTTTATTATCACTTTTTGCTTTAGCCTGATTTTAAGCCTGGCGTTGCATTTAGTGTTCACAAAAGAGAAAAGCGTTCCATTAGCCGGTTTTATGAGTATTCATTACATCAGTGTATACCTTATCGACCTACTTGGAGTCTATCCAAATCTATTTTATTAAGCATATGGCAGGCCTGTTACATACCGACCTTAAGCAACTTATAACCGCAGAGGAAGCTTATGCCTATCGCATTATCCCCAGTAGTTATACTCAAGAAAGCATTCGTTTTCTAAGCGATACTTCCTCGCAAGAAGCACTTGTTCAGGAACTATCGATTATCTATAATAAAAATATACACATTGAGCTTACGACTCCGGATACACTGACGGAACTTTTAGCCAAAAATTACCGGAAATCAAGCCAGTCGGAGACTTTAGATTATAACTTAAATTTCCTTGAAAAACTATTGATTACCGCAAAGAATTATGGTTCCAGTGATATTCATATAGAACCGTATGAAAAATATAGTCGGGTTCGATTTCGTATTGACGGTCATTTAATTGAACAATTTAAAGTTAATCAATCGCAATATCCTCAGATTGTTAACCAGGTAAAGATTAAAGCAGGCTTAGACATTTCTCAAAAAAGGCTTTCTCAGGATGGAAGAATTGCTATCAATGCAGAAGGCAATGAATTCGATATCCGGGTATCCTGTCTACCTACGTTACATGGGGAAAAAATTGTTATGCGTATATTAAAGCGGGATACTTCGGATATTAACCTCGAACACCTAGGCTTCACCAAAAAAGAATTACAGGTCTATAAAGAGGGGATTAAAAATCCTAACGGCATTATTTTAATATCCGGTCCAACAGGATCCGGAAAAACGACCACTTTATATGGCACCCTCAAGCTCCTTAATGAAGAAAGTAGAAATATTACCACCATTGAAGATCCTATAGAATACACTCTGGAGGGCATCAATCAGGTACAATTGAAGGAAGATATTGGTTTTGACTTCCCAAGTGCGCTTCGGACCTTTTTACGTCAGGATCCTGATATTATTATGGTAGGAGAGATTCGAGATGAAAAAACAGCTAATATGGCAATTAAGGCTGCATTAACCGGGCATCTGGTATTTTCGACAATCCATACCAATTCTGCCTGGGCGACTATTTCCAGGCTCATTGATATGAATATTCCGCCATTTTTAATCGCTTCTACATTAAAGATTAGTATGGCTCAACGTTTAGTACGAAAACTATGTCCGAAATGCAAAAAGGAATCCCCTGTAAGCAAGGACCAATTCCCGATGGACTTTGACCTCCCAAAGGATATTAAACACAGTTATACAGCTGTGGGCTGTCAGGATTGTCATTTCACAGGATATTCCGGTCGAATTGCGATCTATGAAATTTTACCCATGAACAAAGCTCTGGAACAATTTGTTCAGTCGGGGCATTATGACATTGCCCCATACTTGAAAGAACAGGGCATTCCAACCTTAAATGAAAATGCACTTCGGTTATTACGCTCAGGTCTGACGTCTAGCGAAGAAATTTATTCATTGTTATCTCACCGAATATGACCTTAAAACGACATACCCAATATCTAATTTTTATTTTAAGCCTGGCATTGAGTTGTTGTAGCCTGGATACATGGGCACAGGAAGATGCTATAAGAATTCAAAGCCTGGAGCGTAGTCTGGATAGCTATGCACAGGAATATCCAGCGATAAATGAAGAAGTGAACATCAACCTTTCGAATACCTCTTTATCCAATTTTTTACTGGCAGTGGCTAAAGTCCATGATATCAATTTTCATCTCAGTCCAGCACTTGAAAATATCACTATAGTAAACAATTTTGGCGATGTTAGCATCCGAAACCTTTTGATTTTTGTTGCCAAAGAATATGCCTTAGATTTTGATTTCACAGGGAATATTATTTCCATATCTCCCTATGAGCCTGTTCCCCCTCCTGTTCAGGAGCAGGAACCGAATGTGACCTATAAGGCTCAAAATAATACGATTAGTCTGGATCTAAAAAATATTCCACTTCGCAAAGTATTCCGTAAGATTACAGATATCACCGGCACCAATCTGGTATATTCTCCCGGTATGGAAAATCTATCATTAAGCATTTACCTTAAAGACGTACCGATGGCTAATGCTATTGAAAAAATGGCATTAGCCAACAATTTACGTGTCACAAAATCCAGGGATGGCTTTTATATTTTTAATCAGATAGCGCAAAACGGAGAGGGCAATATGTATTCTGCATTGGAAATGTCCGATAATTTTCAGTTTCAGGTGTTGGATTCCGTTCATAAAGTGATTGCTGTCGAATTTAGAAATGCCTCATCCGCAGCTGTAATCCGATCAGTTTCTGAAGCTCTTGGAGTAGATTATTACCTGGCTTCACCGCTGGAGGATCTTGGAAATTTAAGCTTCAGCTCCGATAATATTCATTACGACCAATTGTTACAATATATTTTTGAAAGCACTCAGGAGCAACAACCTGTTTTAAGCGAAGCCGTCAACCAAAACGAACAGGGCAATCAAAACTATCAGTCCAATAACCGTGGAAACGCTGCTCCCTACAATAGTATAACTAGCCAAAATTCTTTACAGGCTTTCACCTATCGTAAGGAAGGCAAGCTTTACTTTTTTGGCTATGCCAATCTATTATCACTTAAAGATATTGCGGTAATTCCGATGATGCATCGATCCGTACAGTTACTCTCGGATCCTACCAACAATTACGCAGCAAGAAAACGAAATCGCAACAGCAATTTTGTAACAGGCAATACCAATTATTACGGCAGTAACAATTACAATAATACGATGGGGAATACTCCCTACTCCAACAATACCAGAAATGGATCAGGCAATTATGATAGTTATGACTCGGATGAATCGGATATTTCTCTAGATGCCATAAAAAAGATCATTCCTGAAGAATTATTACAAAACATCCATTTAAAAATTGATGCGGAGCTTAACAGCTTTGTGGTCACCGGAAAAGCTACAGATATCAATAGATTTCGGGATTTCGTAGAATATATTGACAAACCAGTTCCTGTTATTCTTATTGAAGTGATGATTTTAGAAGTTAATAAATCTGCTACGGTAGAAACCGGAGTTAATTTTGGGCTGGGAGAAGAGGAGATTGCCACGGAGGGACAGGCTTTTCCAAATACAGATATGCAAATTGGTGCACAGACAGTCAATAAAGTCATTGGTGGCTTCGACGGTTTTGGCTCCTTAAATTTGGGACGAGTATTACCAAATTTCTACATGAATATTAAGGCGATGGAGTCCAACGGAAACTTAAAAGTCTTATCCACGCCAAAGTTAAGTACTTTAAATGGTCATAAAGCCCACTTATCAAGTGGTCAGACCACTTATTATGCGGTAACCAATCAAAATTTTTTCGGGTCACAGATTCCTCAAACCAGTGAAATCACTAATTACTACCCTATCGATGCGGAGCTCGCCCTGGACATCCAGCCTTTTGTTTCTGGCAACGGGGAAATTACTTTGGATATCAATGTTATGCAATCCAGTTTTAATGGCGAGCGCATTGCCGATGAAGCCCCTCCCGGGATGAACAGCAGGGAGTTTTCATCAATAATAAGGATGCGAGATCAGGATGTTGCTGTTTTGGGCGGGATCGAACAGCGCACAAAAGATGATTCCGGATCAGGAGTTCCTTTATTGGCCAGGGTTCCTGTAATCAAATGGCTTTTCAGCGAACGTCGTCGTGAGGATTCTAAACGAAAATTAAACATCTTAATTAAGCCTACAGTCATCTATTAATATTCCGAAATAGTATGCAAAGCATCTGGAAAAAAATAGCCTATGGAAGCCATATGCACGCTATTGCTCATATAAAGGGCAATAGTGCGCAGGATGGTTTGGAGTGTATCATCAACAAGGCTAAAAAAAATAAGGACAGTTTTGAGAATACGACTAGCGTTCGGATCAAGGGTGAAGCCATAGAATCAAAAGCCAAAGAAGTATCCCATGCCCATCTTATTTTGGTTAGTGAGCAAGTTCTTATCAAGAAGGTAAATGCTGTTAACAGCACTAAAAATCTAAGCACTCAAGTAAACCAGGCATTTCCTAATTTAAATTTGGAGGAGTTTTACTACCAAATTCTAAACACGGGTTCATTTTCTTATATTGCTATTGTCAGAAAGCAATATGCCGAATCGATCATAAAATATTATGAATCTCTTGGAATTGCGATCATTAATTTAAGTCTGGGATTTTCCTGTGCCTCTACTATTTTTCCTTTAATAGACAAGGAAAATAAAGCGAAATTAGATGTCTATCCTTATACCCTTGATTTTAATGAAGACCAACTAACAGGTTTTACTTATGACGCATATAGTGAGGCTATTCATTATGCTATTGGTAGTGATCAAGTCCAGAATACCGAACTTATCAATGTAGGCGCATTCACAACATACCTTGAGACATCTGTTAATTCAAATATTGACAGCTTAACGCATAATCTTCAACTTGCATTTTCTCAAAAAAAGATATTAGTCACTGGGATTCCCTCAGGATTTGCGATTCTTTTTATCATTTTAATTATTAATACTTTGGTATTTACGAGTTACTATAACAAATTAGATAACATCAGAATCAACCAACAGCAGGAGCTAACACGATTGCATCAATCTCAGAACTTACAAAAAGTGATGGATAGTCTTAAGGTGCAATTAGCTCAAATACAACCTCAGTCAGGACGTAACCCCAGTAAAATTACGAATACAATAATTGCCTACATCCCAGAGGAGATCAGGTTATCTCGATTAGCATATCAGCCATTAGAAAAACAGATAGCTCCGGAAAAGCCTCTGGACTTGGTATTAAATTCTGTAATAATCAATGGGAGCACGAAAGATCAAACGGCAATTACCAGGCTTATTAATAATCTTGAAGTTATGGAATTTACGCAAGAAGCTGTCTTAAACAATTTACAGCTAAATAAAGGCATATATGAATTTGCCATTAACCTAAGGCTAAAGTAAATGAATATAAAAAAGAAAATCATCTTATATGGTCTCGGGCTTGTCTTTATTGGTATCGCCAGCTATCAATATGCGATTAAAAGAACACTGGACACTATCGAAGAATATGAAAGTTTAGAAGCTTCCTTAGCCAATACTCAAAACGTATCCATAGTATTACCGAGGTTAAAACGTCAAAAAACTGCTTTAGATTCCATTCTTCGGCTAAAAAACCAACCTCAGGAATTATATCAAAGTCACTTATTAGCCTTTATTCAGGAGGAGAGTGAAAGCAATACTTCCTTAAATCTTACAAGTTTTTTAGAACCTCATATTGTTAATTTCAATGATGACAAGCTTACCGAGTACAGCTATATCTTTAAGCTCGAAGGCGATTACAAATCACTTGAACGGCTGTTTTATAATCTGAACGAAAACTATCCAGGACAAGCAGCGAGCATAGATTTTCAAATCGAAAAAGAATATTATAATAGTAAAGAAACCCTGATTGCAAGCATAATCTTAACTCGCAAACGCATTGCTACCGACTTATAAAAAACCATGTTTTTTAGCAAAATCAATCAAAACCAGGTCTCCACCTTTAATATCAAAAATTTCCTTCATTACCCGCTTTCTTTTTTCAATTCCAGCCAGAGATAATGGAATATACTCAGTTAATTCCTTGGTCTGAATACCTTTTGAAAGATAATACAAAATACTCCTATCGGTTTTATCTAAAACAAAATCTGAGCTTATGGTAGAACGAAGCATTGCATTTATAGTACTGCTATAATAAATATCTCCTCTGACACACTTTTGTATCGCTGTAGCAAACTCCTGGGGAGTGATATCTCTTTTTAAAAGAAAAGATTCTGGTTCCAGACTTTTCATAATATTAAACAGCCTATAGTTATCGTTGTACATGGTCAATACCACAAGTCTGGTTTGCGGAAACCATTTTCTAGCGAGCAGCCCAAGATCTTCTCCTGAAAAAATATTCATTTCATCATAAGCTGGGAGATTCATATCGAGGCAAATTATATCATAGAAAATACCTTCATCTTTAGCAAACTCGAGTTGCCTGTAGCCTTCTTCACAAGAAAAAGCAGTATCAATATTATACTGTTTATTATCACGAAGTAGGACATTCTTATAACCTTCTACAATTAATGCATGATCATCAATGATTAGAATTCTTTCAGCTTTCATAGTGTATAGGGATAATTACTTTCAAGATTGTTTGGGACGGGCGGGAGGTCATTTTAAATCGCCCCCCCATTTCTTCCGTACGTTCCTGCATATTAGACAAACCAATTCCTTTCTTTACGGAATTCACATCAAAGCCTACGCCATTATCTTCCACTTGCAATGTTATATATTTTTCATCTTTATCTACGTTGATGCTGACTTTAGCTCCAGTTGCTTTAGCATATTTTTCGACATTAAATATAGCTTCCTGCAATATCCTAAAGATATTAATTTTATAAGAAATAGGAATTTCGTTAAGATCAAAGGTACCAGTTTTGATGCTTAAGCTAATATTAAAACTATATATAGATTTTCTTTCTTCGAGAAAATTTTGAATAATTTGATAGAAACTTGTTTTAAGCACTTCATTATTATCTCTTAATCCATGAGAAATCTCACGAATTTCTTCTTCGGTATTTTCCAGATCTTTCAAGTATTGTTCACGCTGTTTTTCAATTGCTTCTCCTTGCTGACCATTTAGACTGGAGAGTAAAAACCGAATACCAAAAAGTTTCCCTAGCACGCTATCATGCAATTCTTTAGACATTCTATTTTTCTCCAGGCGTCTACCTTCTTCCAGGTGATTTTGTTGAGAAATAAGTAATTGATAAATTTCCTCATTGGATTTTACCTGAGCACGCTCCAGTCTTAATTTCTTCACTCGAATACGTTGCGTATTTAAAAAATAAATAAGGCTTACCAGAAGGAGTCCAATAGCGCCTGAAATAATAATTAATTTTTTCTCGCTAGCAAGTTGTTCATTATTAGCGATCACTTTATTGGTTTCATATTGAGTTCGTGCAAACTTATTTTGGGTCTTTCGCTCGATATCAATAAGACTATCGGAAATTGCTATTCTTCGCTGTAGATATTTCTGTGAATTTTCAGAATCGATTTGCCCTAATAAATCCAAAGCATCAATAAGATCACTAGCGCTATTATTCTCTTTCGCATGAATTAATTCATCTTTCAATATCTTTTTAGCTATAGCACTATCATTATTTTCAATATAGTATTCTGCTAAATGAATATTACTAACCGATAGTCCTGGTTCGTCATCAATACTATCTCTAATAGACCTAGCCTCTTCCAGTAAGTCAAAAACATTGCTATCATTAACTTTAAGCTTAAATTTTGAATAGGCAAGATTATCTATAAGTCTCGCATACAATTCAATATCTTTATAAATTAAACTATCCCAATCTAATCCTTTCATTGCAAATTCTATTGATTCATTATATTCATCATTTTGTCGATATAATACAGCAATATTGTTATGTGAGGATGAGATATATCCGCTATCCGATAATTTCTTTGCGTTGTCTAAGGCAAGAGAATGGTAGTGTAAAGAGTTCTCAAAATTTCCAAGACTACTATGAATAACACCTAATGTATTATAACATTTATAAAAACCATAGTCACTACCTAGCTGATGATAAAATTTTAATGCTCTAATTGTTGTAACCTCTCCTCCCAAATAGTCGCGAAGATTCATTTGCATGATACCTGCGCTATATAACATAGCTGCAGTATGTAACGTATCATTCATTTCATAAAAGATATCGGAAGCCTTGATATAGTAATAGTAACTACTATCATAATTATTTCTTGTATAGTTGAAACTAGCACGATCCCAATATGCCTCAGCAGTTTCTATGGTATTTCCATTAAGTAGAGAAAGGTCTAAAAAACGAGAATTCCACAAATAAAAATTTGTGGAATCCTTTTGTTTCTTATAGTATCGACTCAAATCAGATGATAGCTGCAACTGTTCTGTAAATATTTCAAGCGAATTCCAATAAAACGATATAGAATCAAGAGAAATTGAAGTGATTATAGAACTTTTCAAACTGTCATAATCTAAATCATTTTCCGGCTCATGTGTTCTAGAACACGAAATCGCCGCTACAAGCATCAAAAATAAAATCAACCAGTTTTTCATATATGGCAAAAATACTAATATAATGCCATTTAGAAACACTATCCACGATCTTCTGGTTCTGTTTCATTATCTCCTTCGGCATCAGTAGTATTATAGACGCTATCATTCTCAGTATTGGCAGACTCTCTTAATTCAAGGTCTTCTACATCAACTTTATACTGTTTATTCATTTCTGCTTCTTCGTTGAAATCATCTGGGGTACATGATTGAATTAAAAGTAGAAGTAGCGCCAGGAGTGCATAATTTTTAAGCATAAGAGTTATGATTTTAATTGTTAATAAAAACCAAAACTACCTGTTAAAAAGTCTTAAAATAATTTTTAAGCCCCCTGTATAGTGGCTGACCTCTTATCCATAGTAACTGGTAGAATATACAGGGTAATTGACTTAATTGAGCACGGTAGAAAATTGACCAGAAATCATGTTATCGTTAAAGACTTTAACTGAATCTTTATACTTTCTGGAGAATGGCAGATTAACGGTATCAAAATTAGCGTAAAGGCTAATTTTAGACTTCCCAAAGTTAATTCTATTAATCTGTTGTGAATTAATGATATAACTGTTATGTATACGAATAAAGAATTTAGGTAGTTTTTCCTGAAATCTTTTAAGGGTTTCAAAGGCTGCAATTTTATTTCCGGTATTTAAGAAAATATCGGTGGTATTGTTATCAGCCTGTAGGTATAGGATATCATCGATATCAATATAGTGGTAATCGGAATTATTTTTAAGGCACAATCTGCTGATCTGTCTACTCGCCTTTTTTTTAAAGCGCAGCATACACTTTCGCATTTCGAATTCGCTGACTGGCTTAAGGATATAATCAACGAAATCATTTTTAATGGTGAGGTAAGCCATTTCTTTACTTTCTGACAGTCCTACGAAATTGGGAAGATGATCGGTGTATTGAAATAGCTGGTTCACAAATTCAAAACAGCCCATATCGGGAAGTCTCATATCCAGATCCAGAAAAATAAGGTCGGGACTTTCTTTTAGAATAACATTAGAAGCCTCATCAAAATTAGAAGTAATGTTTAGGCATATAAAATCTGGAAAGTTACTTAATTGATAAGTAACCTGACGTACAGTTTCCGTTTCATTGCTAATAACAATATACCTAAACATCCTTCTTTTACTCGTGCAACAAAGCTGCTTTTACTAACTAACTAAATTTAACAATTACTACATCGGCAAATTTAGATTTGAAAAAGGAGTTTAGAGTACACCACAACCATACTAATAGTAAGGTTGAAAGAGGTGAAAAAAGAACAAAACCTTACTTTTAGTAAGGTTTTGTGTGCAGAAAATATTCAAAAAGAATAGTAATATTGCCTGCAACTTCTAAGTTAAGGGAGGGATGAGTTTAGTAGGGTAAGCTTTTCCCTCCCGTCTTCTTTTTATTATAATAGAGTCGCAAAATAAAACTTTTAAAATTACTCTCCATAAAACTAACGGTAAAATATAAAATATTTTTTATCGCTTGACATTTTTTCACAGTTTTTTTAAAATCTAAACTTCAATTAAGAACTTGACGTCTATTTATTAGGTTTTGTAAATCTATAAATTTTTGTACAATACATATGTACGATTACGATGATTACAACAACTATTTCTTTAATTAATACTCTCCTCCTGTTGTAATGAAATACTCCATCTTTATATAATTAATTACGGTAAAAATATTCTACCATACTTATGTTTTAAACTTGTTAGGGAATACAAAACAACGGATAGCCAAAACTTTCATTTTCTTAACAGTATTCCCGGTATAAGCTTCTTGGG
>CETR01086859.1_pt1 | contig 35298 bp, 33 predicted proteins | sample 531281 | NCBI WGS metagenome assembly CETR01 (sample SAMEA2622568, study PRJEB7988) | marine metagenome | biome: marine biome (ENVO:00000447); feature: mesopelagic zone (ENVO:00000213); material: "saline water (ENVO:00002010), including plankton (ENVO:xxxxxxxx)" | depth 696 m
CATTACCCTTATTTTTCTTTTTACCCTGATCATCTTGGTACTTGCCTTTATGATCAAGTACCCGGATTTTGTGACCGCAAAGGTCATTGTGTCCACTGAGCAGCCCACGGAACGGATAGTGGCAAGGTTTTCAGGGGCATTGGACGATATTTACATCAGCAATGGGGATACGGTAAGGGTCGGTCAAAAGTTGGCCGTGATTAGGAATACGGCCAATATCAATGATGTGTACTATCTGAAATCGATTGTCGATACGCTGTCCATCAGGTCGGAAAACTTGGAGTTTCCCTTGGATACCGTGTCCAAACTTGAACTGGGAGACATAGAATCGGCCTATATCGGTTTTGAAAAAAACTATGTTGATCTTCAGCTCATGGAAGATCTCAACCCTTACCTGAATGAACTCGACGGAACCCGTCAATCCCTTGTTGAGATAAAATCAAGGCTAAAGAACCAAATCGATCAAAGGCGGCTGCTGGAACAAGAATACGCTCTTGAGCAGATGGATTTTGACAGGCATCAACAACTATATGAAAAAGGGGTGATCTCCCAACAGGAATACGAATCCAAGAAACTGGAACTGCTGCAAATGGACAAGAACATCAGTGCCATGGCCATTTCCATCTCCCAACTCAGAGAGGCGATAGCTTCCACGGATCAGAACCTAAAGACCACAAAGATTAATGAACAAGAGGACGATATGCGGCTATTGAGAAATCTATCCCAGTCCCTCAACACCTTGAAAATGGCCATTAGGCAATGGGAGCACAACTATGTTCTGATGTCATCTACGGAAGGCATTGTGGGGTTCCATGAATTCTGGGGGGAGAACCAATTCATCAATGCTGGAGAAATGGTCTTTTCCATTCTCCCAACGGATACCTCTGTATTGGTTGGTAAGTTGGTACTGCCCTCACAGAATGCGGGAAAAGTGGTCCCTGGGCAGAAAGTGCTGGTCAAACTGGACAATTTCCCGTACCAGCAATATGGTATGTTGGTCGGACAAGTGGAAAACATTTCGGTCTCGCCGGACAATGAGGGAAACTACTTTGTCTATATCTCCCTTCCTGAAGGTACTTCCACGTCCTACAACCAAACATTGCCCTTTGAGCAGGAACTTTTGGGAAATGCAGAGATCATTACGGAGAACCTGAGTGTGGCGGAAAGGCTTTTTTACAAGTTCAAGGAGTTGTTTCAATATTGAAATTTCCAAGAACAACAAAGAATATCACTTGGGTTTAGTGAACGAATTTGCTGTGTGAAGATTCCATTGACTCTTGCTTCTGAATGTATTGTTTTTAGGGCAGTTTAGAGTTTGGTTAATTAGTTATGGAATGCGAAATAAGGTTTTGATTGTGAGGTAGTTGTGAATACTTCTTTCTTCTATTCATCGCTTATTATAAAAAATGCGCCAACTCTCGCAGGCGCATTCCATTTTACTTGTTGACAGAGAAGATCTCTTTCAATTGTTTTACCATACCCCCGTTTCCAGAGACGGTGATCTCACCGATTTTTTCGGCAATCTTTTCAACGTATTCCATCTCTTTTAACTTGAAGAGCATTTCGTTTTCTTCCATCAGCTTTGCTGTGTTCAGCAAGCTTCGGGTAGAAGCGGTCTCTTCACGACGGGTAATGATATTCGCTTGGGCTTTCTTCTGTGCCACCAAAACTTGGTTCATGATATCTTTCATTTCCCCGGTAAGGATCACGTCTCGGATACCACAGTTCAAAACGGTCACCCCTAGTTTGGTGGCCTCGGTTTTGATGTCGTCAAACACTGCTTCCGCAATGCTCTCCTTGCGTTCCAAAAGCTCATCCAAGCTGTATCCACCTACATAGGCACGCAATACAAGTTGCATGGCAATGTAAAGCTGCTTCTCGTAGTCCTTGTTTTCCAAAAGCGCTTTTTCAATATCGGTTACTTTATACTGTGTATAAAAGTTGATACGAACGGCGGCTTTGTCCTTGGTTAACAATTCCTGTCCGGCAATCTCCAATTGCAATTGGCGCATATCCGCCTTTGCAATTTTAATGGTGGTGTTGTTCTTCCAGAAGCGATAAGTACCAGCCGCAAGGGTTTTGGCATACACATCGTCAACCAGCATAATGGCCTTTTCATATGCTGCCACTTCGAACAAACGGATGTATTGGCTCAATTCAGGTCGACTTAACCAAGAGGTATCGATTTCCTCAGTGATTTCAATCTTGCTGCGGTCCACGCTAATGAACTTGTAGTCCAAGAGATTTTTCCAGAAGAAATACCTACCTACGGTAAGCACCTGCTTGAAATTTCCGTTCTCAACGACCACGGCCAATTCGTTGTCCTTGACCTCGACCACATGAAGCATTGCCTCCAATCGTTCATCCTCAAGCAAGATCTCTGCTGCTATTGGGGCTGCAAAAGGTCTTGTAAGGTCGTATTGGACCAATTGTTCATTAAACCCTAACCAATAGGTTCCTTGGTCAATCACTCGTTTGTAATCTCCCTTTTTAAAAACCAAACCTACTTTTCCCGCATTGATTCTTACTCGTTTCATTTTTTTAACATTTTTAATTAAACAATCATTGGACACAAGGCCTGTTGTGGCTTTGCTAGCTTAGGATATCCGCTACGGGTACCGCATTTATCCCAAGGGTATTTTTAGTTGATTCATTTCGTATTAAAAAACAGTGGATACAAATCATCCGTCCACTACGGAAACCCGACCATTGCCAAGTTCCAAGACCAGTTTTGAGCAGTGGGCCAAATTGGGATTCAAGTTGCAGGGCAACTGGTGTATCCAAATGGGCTGACCACAAAAAAGTGAACCCTTTACTTGACAATGCATTCAGGTTTCAAGGTACTTTTCAGATTGTTACATGTCCTTTTGGACATCCAACAGATCTGCATGCACTGTTTTTTGCCAATTTTACAGCGTGACAGGCTGGGGACCAGTTTTACAAGATGGTCGGCTTTGGTATGGTTGTTTAGGCCATAATCCTACGTTAAAAGCGTAGTGCTCTACCAACTGAGCTATCTCCTGGGAGGGAGAGCGGGAGTCGAACCCGCGACATCCACGTCTGTTGTTCTGACCCCTGAACTATCCCAAATAATTGGGAGTGGGATTCGAACCCACGACTTACAGAATTGGTGGTTGTTTTTTGGAAAACAGCCGAAACCTCCAAGTCAAGTTGCACATGAAAGCATGATACCTCTCGGCAATGTTCCATACAATAGTGCCTTACAGAAACACCTAACAAGACCCGCTTGATATTTTATTATCCTTTAAATGGATAATGATTCAATGAACATAGTACCCCTTGCCAGATTCGAACTGGCACTTTCGTCGAAACGAACAGATTGGCTCTAAATGCGCTTCCCTACTTTGATTCTTGTTCATTTCGGTGCTTCTGCAAATTCTATTCATTGGCAGGCATGCCGCCAACAATATCTTCCAATCACTCCATGGTTACGATCCAAGGTCTTTTACCACAGCTCTTCCCTTTGAGCTAAAGAGGTTTATTTTAACTACATGACAAAGTTGCATCTATACTGCGCAATCTTCATGCGTAGTTAATTTTCATTTGTCCCATCGTAGGAATAGCAAGACTTGAACTCGCATCTCTAGGTTCGTAGCCTAGCGTTCTATCCATTTGAACTATACTCCTATGGTGGAACAGACAGGATTAGCTCGCCTATTTTATATTTTCATATGGCGGGGCTCGTGAATGCTAAGTATTTCGAACCTGTATCCACGGATCTTCAATCCGTTGCATTGACCAGCTTTCCTACTGTTCCTTGAAGACCTGAAAGGAATCGAACCTTTTCGGCAAGAGTCAAATTCTTGCATGCTAGCCGTTACATCACAGGTCTCGTACTCCACCCAAGATTCGAACTTGGACTTTAAGGATTTTAAGTCCTTTGCCTCTACCGTTTGGGCTAGTGGAGCGTTGTACAAGGAGAGAGATTCGAACTCTCAATCTCCTGATCCTAAATCAGGCGCGTTTACCATTTTCGCCATCCCTGCATATTGTTGAGGTATTGGGGCTTGAGCCCAAGACTCCCGTGTTAAAAGCACGGTACTCTACCAACTGAGTTATATCTCATTGTGTACTCCATAAGGGGATTGAACCCTTGTCTTCCGGTAGAAATGAACTTGTTCATTCAGCGAAACCTATTTGAAAATAGATTTCCGTGAGCTAAAGCCGGATGTACTAGCCACAATGCTAATGGAGCATTTGTTATAGCGAGACAAGGATGAGATTACTCACATCATCTCTATTTTTTATGGAGTTCGTGAATGCAAAGCATTTCGAACTCATAAATGGTGGATTTGCAATCCATTGCCTTGACCATTCAGCCACCTTGTCATTTTTGCGGAGGGCAAAGGAATTGAACCTTCACTACCGTATCGATAGACTCGCTTAGCAGGCGAGCGGAACGAACCAATATTTGCCTACCTTCCTTGCAGTACCGATGGGAATCGAACCCATTTCTTCCCAAGAGACAGTTGGGCACTCTAGCCAGTGAGTTACGGTACTTTGATACATCTGTTCCAACCCCAAGTTTTTAGGGACATGGATTACCCATGCGCTTTGGACCTATGGTGGGAGTGGTAGGAATCGAACCTACTCAGTCAATGACAACGGATTTTAACTCATATATGTTTATTTTTCATCGGTTTCGTTGAATTCGTTAACTCATTTCAGTTCCGCCCCGACTCTCCAACTTCGGCGCACTCCCATACGACCGCCCCTTATTTGGAGCGGTTTTTAGATGTATCCTCCTTTCGTTTTTTCTTGTTCTTACTTTTCTTCTTCCCAAGCTTTCCTTTTACACGACCTATCTCTTCTTCAATCCGTCTTATGAATTCATTGTTCAGTCCGTGCTTTTTTGCTTGTTTGTATGCATTGATCGCTTCCTTGTACTCGCTTTGTACTTCGTTGAGCAAACCTTGATAGAAATACAAAGCTGCTTTGTCTACTGCCTTCAAGTCTATGGCGAAATCCAATAGTTTCTGGGCTTCTTTATAATCCTCGTTCATAATCAAGGTCCTGACATAGTCAGGGTATATATAAGGCACCTCCATATTGCTGGCCATGGCCTGGGCGTAGCATTCCTTGGCCGCTTCATATTCGCCCAACTGTTCAGCGTATACCTTTCCCATCAGACAAAGGGCTTTTGCATTTTTGTCATCATAGGATAGGGCATAGTTCAATGCTTCGATCGCTTCCTCAAGGTCATACGGATATGCATCCAGTGCCTTGAACAGGTACATGTTAAAATTTGTTCTTTCCATGATATAAGTTTCCTAGTGCATTTTGGGTATGGACATGCCAATCCCATTATGCGGTTTGCATTGGCCTCGGAAATGTTTATGCAGTAATTGGGCATAAAAAAATCCGAAACACTCTATTTTTTTTGAATGCTTCGGATTCTTTATGGGAGACTATGCCCCTTATGGAAAGAACCGAAGCTTTCTGAATGATCGCTCACTGAGCAATCGGCTTTTAAAACAACTTTGATATAAAAGCATAGCTTCGTTTTTACTGTTATGATTCACTTGTGTCGTTCTTGATTCGACGGTGCAAATATGAAACCAATATTTTGAATATACAAGAAAAATACAAATTTAAATTACTGAAAATCAATTAGTTAAATACATTTTGGATAATAGTATCCCTGTCCGCTTTCTAGCAGATTTTAAATAGTTGTACAATCGCCTGTCTCTCAATTGATTCCTGTTTCAACTATTTCTTTTTATGTCCTTTTAATTTTCACTCATTTCTTAAAAATTTTCCATAAAAAAAGCGCCCAATGTTGTTGGACGCTTGTGTATTGTATCATGATTTGCTCTACATCAATATAAAATAGATTCACAACTAGACACATCACGTCCCTTACGCGAGGATAATTCCAAAATCCAGCGATAGTCACACTGACTGAACAGTGCTCCCGGTTTGCTATGTGCTTTAGTATTTTTCATTTGTGGTGCAAATATGCATGAAATTAGGTTCTACATCCAAATTATGAATAGAAAACAGTTGTATAATTGATAAAAGTAATTGGTATTCAACTTTATTGATAATAATGGATTACCTTCCTAAAAATCACTTCCATAAACGGAGATATAAAGAAGTGATCAGATTGATTTTCTTTCATAGACCAGTAGTAAATCGTGTGAATATGAATAAAATGTTCCTTCTCAAGAATGATACTGCACTTATTCCACAATTTAAAATCAAAATTTTTATCTGACTGAAAATCATCAAATGAGGCAACTATCAATTGCATAAGGACAAATTTTTCATCGTCATCATCAAGTTCTTGATAAGCTTTCAAAAAATCATCAATTCTTTCTGGATTTGAATTTACCAAGTCCCAGTCCTGGATACTTTTATCCCACGTCAATCCCAATGATTCTGACAATTTCTTTTCTGCTCTCCCACTAGCCATATAATATTCAATGAAATCTTTTGACATAATTATCTCCTTTTCTTCCAAGGGGCATTCTTTTTCCAATCCCCGGCCATAATACAACCATAGGGCATTACTTCATCAATAACAGTTCCCAAACCGAATTCTTCCATTTGGTTTCTGACGGCCTCCGCATTTTTATAGGCACTGGGCAATTCGGTAATGTCAATCTCGTTGGAGAAAAAACGAGCGTCCAGACCTTTGGTCTCTTCCTCAAAGATTTCTTGAAAGGTACCACTCTTACTTTTTCTGTGTTGTGTTCTGCTCACATTCCTGCCGGCTCCATGGGGAGCAAAACCCAAATTGTTCTTGGTGGTTTCACCCTCAACGATTAAAACAGGTTCTGACATGTTCAAAGGAATCAATCTTGGACCAGTGATGTCTGGCATGAATTTGGCATCCAATGGAGTGGCCCCTTTCGCATGGTAAAACAGTTCGTCATCGCGGAATACAAAATTGTGTTCGTTCCAAAATCGGTTTTCCGCGTTGATTCCTAATGAATTCAATGTGGCATCATGGATGCACTCATGGTTCTTCTTGGTCCATTTTCGAACAATTTGAAGGGCATTCCAATATTGCTCACCCTCTTCGGTATCGATAGGAATCCAAGCGTTTTGTTTGAGTGTTTCAGGTGACAGTTCTTTCCTGAACCGCTCGGCAACTTTCATCCCTTTTGAGTAGAGATTTGCACCAAAGCCACGACTTCCGTGATGGGTTACCATCATGGTATTGCCAGTCTTTTTAGAAATGCCCACAAATAAGAAGTGGTTTCCATCCCCCTGGGTTCCCAAATGGGATCTTGCAGCAGAAATGCATTTTTGGTCATTCAAAAAATAGTTGGTTTCCATTTCCTTCAATAGATCCATTGGAAACCTGAACTGATTTTCCCTCGAACGGCCCCCAGGTCCAAAATGGGTAACACCATGTGCTGCATCCAATACATCTTTGGGGTCGGCATTTCCAAAATCGGTCAACAGTACGGAACAACAGATATCGGCACTGTGCATCCCCGGATGGATGGCATTTTTGGCAACGGCCACCCCGCCGACCGGAATGGTGCCGGTAGGACCAGTAGGGCAGGCATCGGGCATTAGAGCACCATCTACCAATGTTGGAGTGCGCATTAAAGCATCCATGGTCTGAATGACAGAATTGACATTGGTCTCTTCCAATTCATTCTCCGCTTTTATGTTCACCGAAAAAGGAACAACCTCTGTATGCAAACCCACTGCTGGGGGGGACTTGAATTGTTCTAAGTATTTGTTCAAAGCTTTACCTTGCAATTGGTTTTCATTGATATGGGCGATGGCCTCTTTAAACCATTTCCCTGGTTTGAAGCCCATTTCTATCAATTCCTTTCCGGTAAAATTTGTTTTTGGTTCCATTGTATTTCTTTTTTAAGCTCCGTCGACTCCTCGTTTGACGGAGCACTACTGATGAGTCGGATAGACTCTTATGATTCCATACAAAGATTTCATTACTACTGCGCAAACATTTTGCGTAGATAAAATAATTCGTTAGTTTTCTATAAAAATAATAGGAATGGCCCTGAATAAGAATGCACTCATAAGATATAAGACCATTGATAAATGTTTACAGAACAGCTATCGTCAATGGACCTTGGAAGATTTGATAGAGTCATGTTCGGATGCGCTTTACGAGTATGAGGGAAGGTCTGTCAATGTCAGTAAACGTACAGTACAGTTGGATATTCAAATGATGCGCAGCGATAAATTGGGCTACAATGCACCCATAGTGGTTTATGACAAGAAATTTTACCGTTATGAGGACGAGGATTATTCCATTACGGATATTCCCTTGAATGAAAATGATATGAACGTACTCACTGAAACCGTGGAAATGCTCAAACAGTTCAAAGATTTTTCACTCTTTTCGGAACTTGGTGGAATTATACAGCGATTGGAGGATAAGGTGTATACGGAGAAAACACATAGGTCTTCCATCATCCATTTGGACAAGAATGAAAACCTGAAAGGCCTTCATTGGTTGGATGAACTATATCAGGCCATACAAAAAAAGATTGTGCTCAAAGTGGAGTATAAATCCTTTAAGGCCATCGAGTCCAATGTAATCACCTTTCACCCATATTTGTTGAAGGAGTTTAACAATCGTTGGTTTCTGATTGGGATGGGAAATAAGAATAGGGGAGTGGTAAACCTTGCTCTTGATCGAATTATTGCTTTGGATTATGACTTCAACATTTTGTATGAAGAACATGATTTTGATGCGGATGACTTCTATAAGGATGTTGTTGGAGTTACTGTAAGCAGAGGTCGTCCTTCAGTTGTAAAGTTATGGATAGACAGCCATAATGCTCCATATGTTGTCACCAAACCCATACATCATTCGCAAAGATTGGTCAAGAAACACGAAGATGGTAGCATTGAGATTACTTTTGTTGTCAAACCCAATTTTGAATTGGAACGTTTGTTATTGGGGTTTGGAGATTCATTGGAAGTTATCAAACCCAAAAAATTGAGAAACCGAATTGCCGATAAGCTGGCAAATGCTGCAGATAGATACAGCAAAGAAACTGCTTGATTTTTCTGGACTTACTTTAATTGGGTGAAACAACAGTAGTTTTAGCTTCTGAATGTATTGTTTTTAGGGCAGTTTAGAGTTTGGTAGTGCTAGATACAACTTACCAATCACCATTGTAGACCTCGGTCAGAATCTCTTCCATTTTGTCCTCAAAAACCGGTTTTACGATATAGCCCGTAATCTCTTCAAAGTCATGGGCTTTTTTTAAGTCGTTCGGGTCATTGGAGGAAGTGACCATAAAAATATTTACATTTTGTGCCTCTAGTTTGGGTTTCATCTTTTTGAATTCAGCCAAAAAGCCCCAACCATCCAAAAACGGCATATTGATGTCCAGTAGGATTACTTCGGGGAGCTTCACATTTTCCCTCATGCAAAGGTCCATGTACTCAATTGCCTGTTCGCCATCGGTAAAGGTATTGATGACCAAATCATCCGATAGGTTGTTCAATATTTTTTTAGTGACGAACAAATAAACCTCGTCGTCGTCTACCAATAGAATGCTGGGTTTCTTCATATTTTATGGAATTTTATTTTAAACGTTGTACCTACGCCTTCCTCGCTTTCCACTTCAATCGAGGCGTTCATCGCTTCCAATTGCGATTTTACAATAAACAGACCCATTCCCTTTCCGGAATGGCTTCTATGGAACCTTTTATATAGTTTGAACATACTTTCCTTGTGTCGCTCCATATCTATACCTAGACCATTATCCTTTACATACAATACCTTTTTGTCGTTTTCCCATGCACTTTCAAAAATGATATGGGAGTCCACATCCGGTCTTCTATATTTTATAGCATTGGAAAGGAAGTTTTGTACAATGCTCTTCATGTAGAATTTGGAACATTTTACAGAGTGCCATGCATCTAAATTGTAAATGGTATTGAACCCTTTGCCCTCTTCGTTCAACAAGGTTCCCACAAAATCATTTTCCACTTCCTTGATCAACAGCAGAAGGTTCACGTTTTCCACTTCAAGTTCCTTATTGTTCAAAATGGATACATAGGTCTGTACATCCTCTGTAAGTGTGCTGATACTGTTGGAGATGGTTTCCAGTTTGGGCAATAGCTCTTTGAATGTATCTTGGTTATTGGGTTTGCTCAACATATCCACAATGATGGACATACTGCTTACAGGTGCCTTTAGGTTATGGGCCACCACATAATTGAAGTCCTCCAGCTGCCGGTTGCGTACCCGTAGGCGTTCGTTGGCATTTTTCACTAAGCTATTGGATTCCTTGAGTTGTGACTGGCTTTTTACCAAGGCGTTTTTTTGACTTTTTAGTTGTTCCAAAAAATTCTTCCGTTCTTTTTGGGTTCGAGCATAGACCATTGCTATGATTGCAATTACGATTAAGGTAAGTGCATTGAACAATATGAGGTTTCTTCTAATGGGCTGGAGCCTTTGTCTTATGTATTGGTGTGGTATTTCTTGAAGAATGGCCCAATCATCATCGGTTACAATATCTGGCATATCCGCATAGCGCTTCATGCCCATATCTTTTTCAAAACCTGTTCTCACGTTTTGGTAGACCCACAGACTCCCATTTTCCATAAAAAAAGTATCTCTGGAAAAAATCAGTTTTTTAAGTTCAAGCCTCTTTTTGATGGAGGAGTCAAGAGGGCTCATACGGGACTGGTGGGGCAATGTGTTATTGGAAAGGTTTGTTGTGATCACATTTTTGTTTTTATCCAAAAGATAAAAGTTGTCGCCCGTGATCCTCGTTCGCATTAAATCGAAGATTTTACCCATGTTAAAATTCACAACAGCTAGGCCTGTAGGGTTGTCATTGTTGGCAAAAATGGGGGTAACACCTCGAATAACAGGCTTATGGGGTGTTTCCAGCACTCCATTTTCTCTGTTGAGTTCAATGGGGCTTACATAAATCTGCCCTTTGTTCAAGGTAAGTCCCTTTTGAAAATAGGCACGATCTGTTTTGCTCTGGAGTGGAGCAGGTGCCATGCTGTCTTTATCAACTTTTTCGTAGCGTAGCATTTCATCCCCGTGTATATCTATGATCCGAAATTGATCATATACATCCAAACCCTGCATGGTTCGGATATAATTGGAGATGAATACAGAATCCAACGGATTTTCTTTGGAAAAGGATTCATTGAATGTTACATCGGACCAGAAAGAAGTGATCTTGATCAAAATGATACTCTGATCAATTAAGTGGTAGCTTTTGTTGAGGATATTACGTTGTTGTATTTCCCCCATGTTTTTTATAAGGCTGTCTTTTTGTAGATAGCCCCAAAAAAGGGAGAAAATCAATAGGGGAATATATAATGCTAGGGATGTTGTTACGATCCTTTTCCACATAAAAGCGGATTTTTTTGTAAAATTTATATCTGTTTTATGTAGGGGAATTTTACTTCAAATTAAGAATAATTATATTTATGCCCCAATTATTTGCGAATTTTTAGATAAAAATTAGTCTAATTTTAATTTTTGGTTGTTTCTCTTAGGTTGTCATTAATCTTCGCAGCCTCTGTTGTGACTGATTTATACCGATTGGTTTGTGGTTTGGTTTCTGAAATGTGCATGATTTTTAAGGATTAGATTAAAGGTTTTTAATGCCTGCTATGTACACTTGATTTTAATGCATTATATCTGAGGTATAGTCATAGTTTACCATTGAAAGCAACAAATTGGCATAAACTCCAAGGTTCTTTATCTTTAACGGATTTTTCCAGATAGATGACCCGGGATTATATTGATATCAACGATTTTACGGTTTTAGTTGAAGAAGCTACTACCAATACTATGGTTGTGGATACCTGCAGCTTTGACGAACCAGTGGTCGCCGTTGCTTTTTACGGCTCTGGAAATGTGGACTTAAAAGTGAATTATGGTTCACAATCCAGAACATTCAATCATACAAAAGGGCTGGCCCTGTCTTTTTATGCAGACTCAAGTGTTGAATTTGAGCATACCGTGGTACCGGAAAAACCATTACGTTGTATTCTGATTGCTACGGCTTTGCGGAATTTGAACAACCTGCCCAATCAAGAAGGGGAAATTTTCTCTTCTTTATTGAGTGAATTGGTAAATCCTTCCGACCACTATGTGGAAGGTCCACGATTTTTCATGACTCCAGAAATGGACCAGATTGTGGATTCGGTCTTCAACATGAAATATCACGGGAAAACCAAAATGATGTTTTTCCGAAGCCAAATGACCGCCCTGTTGTCCCATTTTTTTGGGCAATTGGCCACCATGCAAACCGAAAAAATCAATCTCAAGGAGCAAGACAAGTTGTACAGGGCCAAGGAAATCCTAATTGATAACTTGGACAACCCACCTTCTCTTTCGGAGCTATCCCGTCAAATAGGGTTGAACAGCTACAGCCTTAAAAAGGACTTCAAGGAACTTTTTGGCGTACCGGTATTCAAATACCTTCAGAACGAACGATTGAAAACTGCCCATGAACTGATTAGGAACCAAGAAGCCACAGTACAGGAAGCGGCGTGGCATGTGGGCTACGATAGCTTGAGTTCTTTTTCCAATGCCTTCGAGAAAAAATTCGGGTATAGACCCAGCCAGATCAAGTAAACTCCGTTTCCAACAAATCATACTCCTTTTGGAATAAATAAAGGCTTGAATGTCAGCTTAGTTTTGTCCTGTAATCAAAAAAACAGGAAGAATGAGAACAGTAAAAGCATTGGGAATCGGAATTCTGGTTTGGATTTTTGGCGTTTCTGCTTTTTCGGCCTTATACATGTTGCCGATTTCAGAAGATAGATACTTACAGGCCAATATTGGATTGGCATTGGTGGTTCCGTTTTTAGTATGGTTGGGAGCATGGCTGTATTATAAAAAGGTAAAATCCGCCCATCATGGATTAACGATTGGATTGTTAATGCTATTGGCCAGTGCCACATTGGATGCATTAATTACCGTTCCCTTATTGATTATCCCTTATGGTGGTAGCTATACCAGTTTTTTCGGTTCTACCGATTTCTGGTTGATAGCACTGGAATTTGTAGCGGTTGCTACCATCTATTGGTATGCTAAGGCTCGTCCAAAGCAAATAAATTCTTTGAATCAATTATAGGAATACCATGGAACTTTCTTTGAACACAATTACAACTATTGGTAATATACTGCTCACGGGATTGACAGCGGGACTTTGCTTTACTTGGACCAATGCAGTAACCCTGGGGATAGGTCGCTTGGATGACCTTGGATACCTGCTGTCCTTTCAAGAGATGAACAGGGCCATAATCAATCCTCTTTTCCTCATAGTCTTTTTTGGACCCTTGTTTGGCCACATGGCCAATATATACCTCAATGGAAATCAGCCCAATACTATTTTTTGGATGTTTTTGGCAGCGGGAATTCTTTACATAGCAGGGGTTGTGGTGATAACCATAATGGGTAATATACCACTGAACGAGATGCTGGAGAAAGCTGACCTACAAACTTTCACTCCTGAAAAGTTAAGGGCTTTACGAAACAATTTTGAGAATAAATGGAACAGATTGCACTTGATTAGGACCATTTCGTCCACACTATCATTTTTACTTCTGATTCTTGCCCTTTTACAAAATCAAATCAATTCAAACATAAATTAACAATCATGAAAAAAGATAATTTTTTAATCATTGGGGGAACTGGTAAAACAGGACGAAAAGTGGCGGATAGTTTAAAGCTCCTGAACCAAAATGTGCGTATCGGTTCAAGGTCATCTGAACCTGCATTTGACTGGAACAATGAAGAAACATGGAAAGATGCTTTAGAGGGAGTGGACAAAATGTATATTACCTACCAGCCTGATTTGGCGGTACCTGGCGCAAAGCAGTCGATTGAAAGCCTTATTGATCTTGCCAAAAAGCAGCACTTGAAAAAAGTGGTGTTGCTATCCGGTAAAGGAGAACGGGAAGCTGAGCTTTGTGAGGAAGTAGTCATGCGTTCAGGATTGGACTATACCATAGTACGTGCTAGTTGGTTCAGCCAGAACTTTAGCGAAAGCTTCTTTCTGGAACCTATTCAGCAAGGAGTTGTCGCCTTGCCCCAAGCTGATGTACAGGTACCTTATGTGGATACGGGAGATATAGCCGACGTGGTTGTTGAAGCTTTACTTCACGAGCAACATAATGGACAAGTTTACCAGCTTACCGGGCCAACAACCTTTTCTTTTAAAGAAGCGATTGCGGAAATTGCCAAAGCCGCAGACAGGGATATTGTTTTTGCGCCGATTTCCATTGAAGAGTATGTAGCAGCGATGAAGGAGCACGGTGTGCCGGCAGACTTCGTTTGGTTGATTGAATATTTATTCACAGAGGTGCTGGGGAATCCCATGGTGTCCGAAATTACCAATGATATAGAAAAGGTACTCAAACGCAAGCCCAAGAGTTTTACCCAATATGTAAATGAAACAGTCAAAACAGGAGTTTGGAAAAGTGGAATACCAATCGCCTAACATTTGTTTCAGGACAACTGGATTTGTTAGCTGACCTGGGCTAATCGCAATTCATACATGCTAATGTAATTTTACCACCTTTTTGATGACATATAGTGAACCTATGAAAGCATTTAATATCAGCCATGTTCAAAAATCCGAATACCCCATATTGGTGGAGGTATGGGAAGCCTCGGTTCGGGCAACACACAACTTCTTAAAGGAAGAGGATATTGCCTATTTCAAACCACTGATCCTAAGTACTTATTTGGATGCTGTTGAGCTGAGGTGTGCTAGGGACAGCAAAGGAAACATCCTAGGGTTTTCAGGTGTGTCTGACAACAATCTTGAAATGCTCTTTATCCACCCAGACAGTAGGGGGAAGGGCATTGGGAGGAAATTATTGGCCCATGCCATAGATGAATTAGAGGTGCAAAAAGTAGATGTAAACGAACAAAACGAACAAGGGGTTGGATTTTATAAGCATTATGGTTTCGAGGTGGTAGGCCGTTCAGCATTGGATGCCTCTGGCAAACCTTACCCTATTTTGCACATGGAGTTGAACAATATTTAATCAAAAAAACAAGCAAAACAAATTACTGCAATACTGATTTAAAGCGTACACCAATGACAATAGAAGAACGAACAGAAATGATAAAAACCAGCTGGGAATTACACAGTCAGGTTGAAACAGCTTACTTGAACCATCCAGCAACTAAAAACGATGAGGAATGGCTCGAAAAACAGCGGTTGCTTCTCGCGGATATGGCGCTTCATCTTTTGCAAACTTCTATAAACCCGGAGGAAATAAAGCTGGAGAGGTTACGGGACAACCTGCATGCCATTCTCACAATTTCCGATCAGTTTTTACCTGAAGTTGGTTTAAAGGGTATGACAAAGAACCTTTACTGAACGTATAAAATAATTGAAAATCAATTACTGTAAGAGATAATCTTCGTATCTGCACCATGAACAGAATCATCATCACCTTCTGCATTGTACTTTATGCCATTGCAGTCCCATTTTTGGAAATCAACGATACCCATGTGTTCAACCCGGATTGGACACCCCATGCTCGCATCCACGAGGTGTGGCAATTGATCACCAACTCCGGAATCGGGTTTTTTTGTCTATGGCTGGCATGGGTGAAAAAGGATGTAAAAATCAGTGCGATTGTGAGTATGTTGGTTACCGGAGGATTCTTATTGGCATTCAGTGTAAAGGAGTTTTACGGGGGATCCATGAAATACCTGGATGGTAGCGAAAAAACCTTTTTGGGAATAAACATTGGAATACTGGGATTTGGAATTGCTTTCATCCTTCTATTGTTGGTTATGGTTTGGAACAAAAGATTGAAGCAGTGATTTTTTAGGTAATATAGCATCAATCAAAAAAAACGAACATGAAAAAAATACTGGTATTTATCATTTTCACTTTCTTGATTTTATCATGTCAGGAAAGTGAAAAATCAAACCTTACGTTGCTCAGTGATGAAATCCCAACAGATATTCCCTTGGTTTTTGGTAAAGGGGTTATTTCGATAGAGGGAGCTATGGATTTTGCAATTACCTTCTCCCCAGCGATGGACGAAATCTATTATACACGTCGTAAACCGGGGGGACGAAATAATATTTTGACTTCAAAATTGGTCGATGGTAGCTGGACAACACCGCAATTGGCCTTTTTTTCATCAAATGAGACATGGGAATTTGAACCTCATATCAATCCCACAGGAGACCGACTGTATTTTGGTAGCACAAGACCAATCAATGATACACTCAAATCACCAGGATTGATTCAATGGTACAGCGAAAGAAGGAATAGTGGATGGAGCGAACCATTGCCTTTGGAAAAACCATCGGCTGCAACTTATATGATGTACCTGACTTCTTCAGCAAATGGGAATCTGTATTTTACCTCTCAAGAGGAAGGAGCCAAACCCGAGAATGGAGGCATTTATTATGCCATGACCGAAGCGGGGGGATATAGCGATATCCGAAAGATGGGAAACGAAATCAATACCGGAAAAATGATTGCACATCCCTACATCGCACCTGATGAAAGTTACATGATATTTGATGGGGAAAGACCTTCGGGATTTGGAGACAGTGATCTGTACATCAGTTTTAAAAGAAACGGTTCCTGGACGGAAGCGTACAATTTGGGATCTAAAATCAATACAGAGCAAACGGAAATGGCAGCAAGTGTATCGCCCGCCCGATGGCAGGTATTTGTTTTTCCATAGAGGATTCGAAATACAAGGGGAAGATGATGGTTCTGAGTGGTTGGGAAATATTTATTGGGTAGATTTCAAGTCTGTAAAAGAAAGTATTAAGAAGAGCAAAAACAATAACTAAACACTGCGACTAAAATCATAGGTTGTCAGCATCAATTTAAAATGCAATGAACAAAACAATAATACTACTGCTTTCTATCTTTAGTTTGATTTCGTGTAAAACGAGCGGGGTTGAAATTTTAGTGGAAAATGGGGTGTTAATTCAAAATGCCCAGATCATCTCCCCAGAAAACCAGACCGTATCTACCGATAGTTTTGTAGCAGTGGATGGAGATGAAATCGTTTATGTTGGAGAAGAAAGACCTAATCTAAAGGGGAGCTTTACAACTATTGATGCGAGAGGAAAATATATCATTCCCGGACTCATAGATAGTCATGTCCATGTTACCGGTACGGATGCCCTTTCTGATGAAGAAGAGCTTCAAAACCCTGATATTGTAAAAAGCTTTAGGGAACAGCTTCCCAAAAGCTATCTCTATTTTGGATACACGACCTTGATTGATTTGGGAACTGCCAAACCAGAAAGATTGGTTGATTTTCAAAAAGCTGAAATTAGACCTGACTTGTTCTATGTTGGCGGAGGAGCGGTTATTGGGAATGGCTACGGACTCTCCAATTGGAACGATGAAATCCCCAACTTCATTTATCAAGAAAGCAAAGCTTATCCCATCCCCGAAAAATTTATAAAAGAGAACCACAGTCCTAAAGCAGTAGCCAAAAGAATAGCGGGATCGGGGGCTATTGCATTAAAAACCTATTACGAACCTGGTTTTGACCCAACACAACCTCGTTTTCCAACTCCTTCCGAAGCGCTGATGGAAGAAATGAAAACAGAGGCACATAAAAACAATTTGGTTTTGGTGATTCATGGAAATTCTTTGGAGGCACATCAATTTTTAGGAAAAGCAAAGGTTGATATTGTGGCCCATGGTCTTTGGAATTGGGCAAACCATAGGTTGGATTCAACCAATGCGGTTCCAGAAGAAATCAAACAAGCATTGGATGTTGAGATTGAAAACAAAGTGGGTTATATGCCGACTTTGCAAGTGATAAATGGATTAAGGGAACTTACGGATTCCGATTACCTAAATAACACAGAATTGGAAAATGTGTTGCCAAAGAATTTGATTGAATATTATAAGGCAAATTCGGATGTCATGTATGCCAGCGTATTTGGGGATGCTCCCAAGAATATCATTTCAAACAATTTCAACCGAATTTCCAATCAAGGAAAAATCAATTTGAAATATATGTTCGACCATGGTGGCCATATCCTATTCGGTACGGATACACCATCGTCCCCGACCTTTGGCAATCCACCGGGCTACAATGGCTATCTGGAAATGCTGGAAATGGAAAAGGCAGGGGTTCCCCTAAGCAAAATATTGGCCATGGCGACCATAGAGAACGCAAAAGCATTCAACCTTGATCAATTCTACGGTACCGTGGAAAGTGGAAAGAAAGCCAACCTACTCATCCTGAATAAAAATCCCTTACAAGATATTACGGCATATAACGATATAGAACAAGTAATCATAAATGGAATACCTTTGGACAGGAAGACATTTTCTGCCCAGAAGGGTACAGAGTAGAACCATAGTATAATTAAAATACAGAATAACAGTAAAAACCATGCAATTCAGAAAAGCAACCTCAGGAGATGTTCAGACAATCGTTGAAATGATTGCGGACGATGCTTTGGGCAGTAAGCGCGAAAATTACACCCTCCCTTTGCCTCAAGTTTATTTTGATGCCTTTGAGCGAATTGATTCGGACCAAAACCAAGAATTGATGGTGGTTGAAAATGAACTAGAGCAAATCATTGCGGTTTTTCAGATGACCTTCATTCCTTATCTAACGTACCAAGGAGGTATTCGAGCTCAGATTGAAGGTGTACGCGTACACAAAGATCATCGAGGTCTGGGCATAGGTAAAACCGTATTTGAATGGGCCATCAACAGGGCAAAAGAACGTAACGCACATTTATTGCAATTGACCACCGATAAAAAACGCCCGGATGCCATTCGGTTTTACGAGTCCCTAGGGTTCAAAGCCACCCACGAAGGCATGAAAATGCATTTTTAAAGAAATTCGCTTGTTGTAAGCATCTGATAAAATTCGAGATCGACAATGAAAGAAACTGAGGTATTTTGTCCAAAAAACAAAAAACAAAAAACAATGGAGAAAATGGCTCGAAATGAACCACATGGAAAAGGATGCTGTCTGGTTGGTTTTTTACCGGAAAGCATCTCCGAAATATAACTTAAGTTGGAGTGAATCAGTTGATGAATCTCTTTGTTTTGGTTGGATTGACAGCACAAAACGAACAATTGACAGTGAAAGGTATAAACAATATTTTACCAAACGAAAAGCCAAAAGTAATTGGTCAAAAATCAATTAGGAAAAAATTGAAGCCTTAATTGACAATGGACTTATGACAGAAGCGGGATTCAAAAGTATTGAAATTGCCAAGGAGAACGGTTCTTGGACAATTCTGGACAAAGTGGAAAACTTGGAAATCCCAAAAGATTTAAAACAAGGGCTTGCCAACCATAAAGGGGCGGCAGAATACTTTGAAAGTCTAAGTAGGTCTGACAAAAAATCGATGTTGTATTGGGTTGTGTCTGCTAAAAGAGAAGAAACAAGACTTAAAAGAATTATTGAAATAGTGCAAAACGCGGGTCAACAAAGAAAACCAAAGCCGTTTGGATAAAAAACGTCTTATGGCCATGGCAAACATGATTTTAGTATAATGATTGATGCGCAATCACGATTTTACTCAAAAAGTGATTTTATTTTATCATGATGGGACTGGTCACTTATTTCAAGTATTTCCTCCAATAAATCCGTGGAGGTGGGCTTGGCATGGGGATAGCTGTTTTTTTCAAGAAAACTCCTCAAGGCCTTGTTCAATTGGTTTTCCCCAATCAATTCACTCAGTTCTACAAATACAATCGCACCCTTTGAATAAGCCAAGTAAGTGTCTCCTGGAGCCACTTTAAGCAAAGGTTTTTCTTTATGTAATCCTTTTTCGGCTTCATAAATTTGTTGATGAATAGCAACACGTTCCATCATTTCTTTCTTTCCATACATCTTTTTGTAGATCATCATTTCGGTATACATGGCCAAACTTTCTGTCAGCATGGAATAACCCTCCCTGTAGTCGGGGGCAATTTGGTTGGTGCCCCACCAAAAGTGGGCTATCTCATGGCCTGCAAGTTCGTTCACTACGTCCTGATTGTCGCCTGCACCGAGATTGGCATTGAATGTCATGTTCTCCGTCATAAAAATGGTCCCAGGATAGGCAGTTCCAGCAAAACCTTGCGTGAACGATGAAACTTCGGAGTAATTGATGGATGTAAAGGGATAGGGGCCGAAATTTTCGATACAGTAATCCAAGGTGAGTTTGGTGTTTTCAATAAGGTGGTCCACATTGTTCTTATGCAATGGATGATGGTAAACCGTAATGTCAATATTGTTATGTTCCACACTTTTTGTTTGATACGTTGCGGAGGAAATTGCAAATCGGAAAGGAATGGATGCAGCACTGTATTCATAATAGTTCCTGTCATCAATTTGCCACTTTTTTTGTAGTTCTCCCGTACCTACAGCTATTTGGTTTTTTGATGTGGAGATTTGCATGTTAAGATCAATGGCGTCATTGATACCATCTTTAGGTGCCTCCAGCTTTTTTAATTTGGTGACGGTGCCCAAACCATGTTTTTTTCTCAACTGGATGTCGGATAGTTCTTTCCCGTCATTATATCCAAATTGGGGATAATACCGACTGATTCTCATGAATGAACCATCTTCAACTATGGCATTAAAAGGATCATGGCCATTTACAGGATGCCATGTATAGGACATTTCAAAAGATAGTTTTGCTGAATCATTCGCTGTAAGTGGCTGGTTCAGGAGCAGTTCCGAAATTGGCTTGTCTACGTTAATTGTTTCATTTTTGTATTGATAAACAAGGGATTTGATCTCGAAATCCTCTGGAACATGAATCAAAATAGAATCAATTGGTTCCAAATAGGGATTTTTTAGGACATACTTCCCTTGAACGGTATAGGACCGTTCATTTGGATATAAATCAATTTTAGTGTCCACTTTTTTGATCGTTGGTTGATTTATATGTTGATATTTTCGATACTTTTTTTCGTAGGAAACAAGCTCTGCGATTTGTTCCTCTTTCTTCTTTTTTGGGACATGGTTTTCTAAATATTGTGAACCATTGAAGAAGGCAATGATGATGCAAATGGTTGTTCCAATTCCTATCGCCAATCTTTTAGGGCGAGACTTGATGAAATTGTACACAAGGAATAAAATACAGATAAGAGAAAACCCAAAAGCGAGTCGCCATAGAAATGGATATAGGTAAGCACCATAGCCAAGAAAATCACTGTACGTTCCACGATACCCTGATAAGAAACGGAACAGGGAATTATCAATAATACTTTTGGCAATGGGTGTCGCAAAGAGCAAAAAACTCAAGATGGAAATCCCTAGGGCAATGCCTTTTTTCTTACTGATTGTATTGATGAAAAGCAAAAACAAGGCGAATAACAGTAATGGGAGCGTGTTGAACATGAGTACCCCAGCATAGGCCTCCCAATCAAAAAGAGGGAACCTGAACACCAACTGAAAAATAATGGCCTCTAAAAGCATTATGGCAGTTAGTGATAATATCAACAAGGAAATACTTCCCATGTGGCCTGTTCGTTTTTCGGCCACATGGAAGGTAGTGTTCTCAATAATAGAAAACCCACTGGCCTTACTCCGCCAAAAGATATCGTTTACAAAGTAAACCAGAATCAAACCTCCCAACGGATAAAAAGTATTGTTGATGGTTTGTGCCAAAAGGCCGGAACTGGCATAAAGTTGGGGCATACGGATGCCTTTGTTGATGTCATCGAACATTTCAACCCCAACATAAAACAGAAGTAATATGGAGATGGCCACAAAAGCTATGCTTTTGAAGATATAAATTGAATCAACCTTGATGAACGAGAATATCGCTCGCCACCTTGATTCCCGGTTAAAAGTGGTCGCTGTCGTAGAAAAAGGGATTTGTTGCGTATTGTGCTGTAAGCTTGAACTCTTTTTTTGGGACTTTCCTTTAAAACTAGGTAGAAAGGAAAAGGAACGAATCCCTAAATATACCATGCCCAGGGAGAAAAGGGTAATTATCAACCTATTGATGAGTAATAGATTGGTAAAGGGCACAACGTGATTGTTCCGATGATAAACATCGAGGTCTTTGGCTTCAAAAAAGTACCCGGAAAGCCCAAAAATATCCACTAAGGCAGAAATACGCTGTACCAGCAAAGATTGTGGCATTGCTTGCGCCATAAAAGGAGCATTGGAAAACATCAGGGCTATCATGTAAAACACATACAGCAGTAAACCTGAAATGGCTACCAGTAATTTATTTTTAAAAGCCTGTGCAATAAAGAATAGGATGCAGCACACGACCAATGTGTTGATAGCTCCAAATAGCAAAAAAGGGTATGTAAAGTGCCAAAGGTTAAAGTCTAGGTTCATTTGGGCATTTTCCGACAAATGAAGTCCGACCACGTACCCTATGATTAAAGTAAAAAAACCAAACAAAGTAAACAGGTAGAAAGAACAGAAACGGGCAAACGCAAATGCTTTTTTCTTGATGGGAGTGGAATAAACAATTAAACCATAGTTAGCATCCTGCTCTTTGAACAATAGAGAAAATGCCAGTACAGTGGCGATTAAAATGATGGTAAGGCTCAATAACCCAATCATAAAACCAACCGAGTAGGCGGCATTCGCAGCAAGTTCATCCCCAACCGAAATATTGAATTTGAATCCAGTCAGGAACCCAATGCCCACAAAAATGAGTAGGGTAGCGAATGTCGCTTTTTGCTTTACTATGGTCTGTATATCGTTTAGGATAATCGTTTTCACAAGGCAACAGTGTTTAAATGTGTAAAGTAGGCGTGCTCCAAAGTTGGGGTTGTTTCTGTAAAACCGGCAGGGCAATCGTCAGCATGAATGGTGATGTGCATGACCCTTTCCACCAATTGCTTACTTATGATTTGATGATGCGAATCCAAAGTGGGTAGTTCTTCTTTGGAAATCGCTTTGCTCCATAATTTTCCATTTAATTGCTCGAGATAGTCGTTTGGGGCACCTTGAGAAATAACATGTCCCTTTTTAATGATGGCCATTTGTGAACAGAGGTTTCTCACATCTTCCACCAAGTGCGTGGATAATATGATGATGATGTCCTCGCTGATATCACTGAGCAGTGTATTGAAACGATTTCGTTCTTCTGGGTCCAATCCGGCTGTGGGCTCATCTACAATAACGATTTTGGGTTCTCCCAATAATGCCTGGGCTACTCCAAAACGCTGTTTCATACCTCCTGAAAACGTATGGACCTCTTTGTTTTTGAAATCGGTCAAATTCACTTTTTCCAATAAATTCATGATTTGATCATGACGTTGCTTCTTGTTCGATACCCCTTTCAATTTGGCCAAGTGCTCCAAAAGGTCATAAGCGGATACTTTGGGGTAAACTCCAAAGTATTGGGGCAAAAAACCCAAATGCTTTTGGATATCCAGTGGGTTTTGAACAACGTCGACACCATTGAAACTGATGTTGCCTTCCGTTGGTTTTTGCAGTCCAACAATGGTTTTCATAAGGGAAGATTTGCCTGCGCCATTTGGCCCCAAGAGTCCGAATATTCCGTTTTCTATTTCTAGATTTAAGGCAGTAAGCGCCTTGTACCCATTGCTATACACAAGGGATACATTATCAATTTTTAATGTATTCATGGTCTAAATATGTTGGAAGAACTATGCTACATAGTCAATAATATCTCCTGGTTTACAGTCTAAGGCCTTGCAAATGGCCTCTAGGGTTTCAAAGCGTACACCTTTGGCCTTTCCATTTTTAAGTATGGATAAATTAGCAGGGGTTATGCCAATCTCTTCAGCAAGGTCCTTGCTCTTTATCTTTCGTTTGGCAAGCATCACATCAATATTTATAATAATCGGCATAATTTAAATATATAGGTCTTGTTCGTTCTGTAATGACAGCCCTTGATTGAAAATTTCTGAAATAATGAAGATAAAAACCCCCAGAACAAGGTGTAACGCTACAATGATGAATATTCCATTGTCAATCTCGATAAAGAATGAAGAAAAGGCGACAAGCACTATGGGAAAAATCAAATTTGCTAAATAAAACCGCTTTAAATGTGCAATATTGGGTTGGGTAAAAAGCTTTTCCTGGTAGAACACTTTAAACACATTGGAAAGCAGCCAAAAAAAGAAAGTATAAGATAAAACAGGTAGCAAAAAAGCAAATAGAAAATACGGCCAGTTGTCGTCCAATATTAAAAAAGAAACATCGGTAAAAGGATAGTTGATCACAGCTCTGGTCTCCTCAATTTGAATATTGGTTTTTGTAATCCACGAGAAAGCACCGTACAGTGCAACTACCAAGTAGATCCAAGAAATACTTCTGGTAACTGCATACAATAGTTTAGATATTACTCTTGTTTTTTTCATTGGTCAGATGATGAATATTTCTGCAAATATATAATAAATTATTGTAAAACAATAATAAAATATCTTTTTATTGAATTTTGTGGGATTCTTAGCTTTGCCCATCAAGGTCTTCAATGGCGTTGAGGTCTGATGGAGTATTGATGTTCATCACGAATTTGGCGTGGGATTTGGGCAATTCAATGATTTTTGTCTGTAGTTTGGCCAGCAGCTTTTGTAGGCCTAGTCTTTTTTCATCAATGGCTTGAGTGAAAAAGGGGTGGCTGCTTTTTCGGTAAATACCAATCAATGGCATTTGTACGCCTTCGCACTGAACGATAAAGGCATCATGTTCCTCACCGATGCCTTCAATCAAACAATGTATGGTATCCTGATTCAAAAATGGCGTATCGCATGCAACAACAAGGTTGAACTCGGTTTTGGAATGTAACAGACCGGTGTAAATACCCCCAACGGGGCCAAGCCCGAGAACCGAATCGGGAAATCTTGTGACACCCAGCTCATCCAATTTCTGGTTGGTGGACACGATAAAAACACCTTCTGTACATCGTTGGACTGTTTCCAGAATATGGGCAATGAACGGTTTGCCATTAAGTTCCAAAAATGCTTTGTCCGTGCCCATTCGAGTGCTTTTTCCCCCTGCAAGGACAATGCCCGTTATGTTTGCAGGGGTCAACATGCACTGGTACCGCTTTTTGGGTTGGGGTAATTGTCGGATTGGTCTTCGATGGTATTGTCCAAACAAGCAAAATCCTTTTCCAACAGCAGTGAAAGTTGCTTTCCATTGGGCAAATCCAAAGTGTCACTAAAGCCAATCCTATCCGATGTAGCCCATTCTGATAGTTTCTTGTCGCCTAGGAATAGTGTGATAGTGTTTTCCTCAAAGGAAGCCTCCAAAGCATCAATGCCTTTCTTTGCTTTGAGCACGTAGGTAAACATGCTATGGCCAAAATCCGTAGTCTCTTTATAAGCGCCTGTTCTACAAAAGGTCTCTACCTCTGTTCTGGTCAATCTATACCGTATGGAATTGCCTTTGATTCGTATTTTCATGTTTTTTGGTCAATTTACTCAATTCCGATGGTTTTCTTGCCCTGAAGAAAAACATCATGAGGGTCATAATGGTAATATATGGATTGAACATTAAGGAACCCATGATTGAGTCATCATTTTAATACATTTGATGGATTACGAAATTCATAATTTCCAATGGTATCAATCGAAAAGCTTATAAAACCATTGATGGGCCATATCAGATTGGCTGGGGATTTAGTAGATTTGAGGAGAAACCAACTATTTAACTAACTCATGACCTTTAAGCAACGTTCTTTTTATTTCCTTTTTACATTTTTAGTTACCTGTGCCACTTTGGCCCAGGACTTTGAAGCATTACAGTACAGAACCATAGGCCCCTCCCGAGGAGGTAGGGTAACCACTGTAACTGGAACTGCCATGTTGCCCGGAACTTTTTATTTTGGAGCATCTGGTGCAGGCGTCTGGAAAACCGATGATTATGGAACCACTTGGAACAATGTTTCCGATGGATTCTTTAAAACGCCATCCATCGGAGCCATCGAAATTGCGGCCAACGACCCTAACATCGTATACGTTGGGACAGGCTCCGATGGAATCCGTAGTAACATTATCTCAGGAAAAGGGGTATACAAATCCATAGATGCCGGTAAAACCTGGGAACATATCGGATTGGAAAATGCAGGTCAAATTGGAGCCGTGGAAATAGACCCCACGAACAGTAATATTGCTTGGGTAGCGGCCATAGGAAATACATTTAAACCCAACAAGGAACGAGGCATCTTCAAAACCACTGATGGAGGAAAGACTTGGGAGAAAGTCCTGTATGTTTCCGAAGAAACGGGGTTTGCCGACCTGGAATTGTTGCCAAGGAATCCCAATGTGGTATATGCTGCCGCTTGGAAAGCACGTAGGACACCATGGACCATTGATTCAGGAGGAAAAAACAGCGAAGGAGGCATCTACAAATCCATAAATGGTGGAAAAGATTGGGAGAAATTGGAAAACGGTCTCCCCGAAGGATTGATTGGAAAGATTGATCTAGCAGTTTCCCCAGTGGATTCCAAAATATTGTATGCGGTTGTGGAAGCCCCAGGCAAGGATAGGGGATTGTATAAATCTGAAGATCAAGGTAAGTCATTCACTCATGTTTCCGATGATGTAAGATTGGTAAACCGGCCATTTTACTATACCAACATTGAATTGGACCCGACCAATCCAGATATTGTGTATTCCAATGCCAATCCTTTGATAAAATCCACTGATGGAGGAAAAACATGGAAACGCATGAGCGTACCACACGGAGATAACCACGATATATGGCTCAATCCAGACAACCCGGATTTATTGATTCAGTGTAACGATGGAGGAGCCAATGTTTCCCATAACGGTGGTAAAACATGGTCCACACAATACAATCAGCCCACGGCTGAAATCTATCAAGTTGCGGTGGATGACCAATATCCATATTGGGTGTATGGGGCACAACAGGATAATTCCACGTTGGCTATCCCAAGTATGGCCCCCAAAGCATCATCCCCTGCAAGCGGTAGTGAAATGATGAGTGTTGGAGGATGTGAAACAGGTCCTGTAATCCCAATGCCAGGTAACCATTACATTGTTTACAACAACTGCAAGGGACGCTTCAGCGTGTACAGCAAAAAAACAGGACAAAGCCGTGAATACTCCATTGGCGCATCCAATATATACGGACACAACCCCAAGGATTTAAAATATAGGTTCCAACGTGTTGCACCCATCCATGTGTCCCCATTTGACCCTGAAGTGGTCTACATGGGGTCTCAGTTCTTGCACAAAACCAGCAACGGTGGTAAAAATTGGGAGATTATTTCCCCAGACTTGACTGCGAATGAGCCTGACAAGCAGGTCATTTCTGGAAATCCGATTACTCGCGATATTACGGGAGAAGAATATTACAGCACGCTGTATTCCATCAGGGAATCCAAAATAAGTAAAGGTGTGATATGGACAGGTTCCAATGATGGGGTAATTTCCGTGACCAAAGATGGCGGTGCAACCTGGGAGGATGTTACGCCCAAAAAATTGCCGAAAGGAGGAAGGGTTGAGTCCATAGAACCGTCACAGTTCAACCCTGCCAAGGCATATGTTGCAGTAGACCGTCATCTGTTGGGCGATACCACACCATATCTGTATAAAACTGATGATTATGGGGATAGTTGGGAATTGATAAGTACCGAATCCAACGGAATACCATCAGACTATACCACAAGGGTGCTACGGGAGGACCCAGTTCGCGAAGGTTTGTTGTATGCCGGTACCGAGTTTGGCATGTTCGTGTCGTTCGATGATGGTGGAACTTGGAAAGGGTTTCAACAAAATCTTCCGGTAACGCCGATTACGGATATTACTTTGTTTCGAGGAGATTTGATTTTAAGTACCATGGGTCGTGGTTTCTGGATTTTGGACAAGGTTACCACGCTTCAAGATGAAAATATTACCGAATTGGGGGAAACACCGGTTCTGTTCAAGCCCGACGACACATATAGGTATCAAACCCCATGGGGTGGAGGACGTTTCCCGGAATACCCATCCACCAGTGTGATTATTGATTACTATTTGCCATCTGATACTAAAGAAGGCATAAGTCTTCAGATTATGGATGCCCAAGGGAAGGAAGTTGCAACTGTTGTGAGCGATTCCACAAAATTGAAATCCACCACTGAAACGGTAGATGATATGAGCCTCAGTATGACGTTCGTTTACATGGACAAAAAGCTGGAGACCAAAAAAGGATTACATCGATTTGAATGGAACCTTCAGCAAAAAGGAGCATGGGACAAAAACAAAAGAAGGCGATTCAAAAACGGCCCCATGGTGCTTCCTGGGAATTATACTGCAAAACTGACCGTAGGGAATCAGACTTTTGAGAAACCCTTCAAAGTTCTCATGGACCCAAAACTTGAAGATGATGGGGTTTCTTTGACAGACATGAAAGCACAACAGGAACTTCAGTTTAAAGTCATAGACCTATTGTCGGAAGCCAAAATGCTTCAGGACAAAGTGGAAGATAAAATCAAGGAGCTTGAAAAATCAAAAGTAGGGGAGGCGAAAATCAAGCATTACAAAGATATTTTGAAGGAGCTGAAAAATGCTGATGGGGCCTATCCAGAAGTGGTAATGGTATCCCAAATATCTTATCTGTACTATATTGTAAGCGGCGCCGACAAAGAACCCGGTCAAGAGGAAAAAGACAGTTATGAAGAACTGTTGGCCCAATTCAACGAGCTCAAGCAAAAAGCCAACTTATAAAAACCATGTCAATTCGAGGGCAGTCGAGAACTTAATGATTAGTGGTAATCAATAGGTTTCGACTGCGCTCAACCTGACAAAATTCAAAAGGCATCGATTTGTGGACTTTTCCGAAAATCAATGCAGTTCCTCGCAATGGAAACCTTTGTTCCGAAGTAGCGAAGAAATTATCGGTGCATTCAGGCTTTGGGTTTCAACCCGAAGGATGTTGTCGCAATCTTCAAGGTCAAAATTCCAACAACCATTGCTATCAACCAATTTGTTCAACGAAGGGCGAAGTTTTTTCACCTCGCCTTTTCGTTTTACAGATGTTTTAAATACATGAACGGTCATCATCACTTAGCTACGGTCATAAAAAAATGGAGGCTCAATATCCAAGGCCCTCAAATAAACATAGCCTTGTCCGCGATGGTGTATCTCGTTATCCACAAAATACTGCAAATTGGATAGTACGGTACCTTCATACTGACCAAAAAGCTTTATGACTTCCTGAAACCGTTCAACACTGATTTGTGTCCATAGTTTGTTGATTTCCTCTGTGTCTTGGTCCCATTTTTGCAAAAATTCGGCCTTGGTGGTGCCATAATCCCTGTGTTCGTCAAATTCACTGGTGTTTTCAGATACAATTTCGGTAAGTCCGGGAACGGCAATGGCCAAGAGCTCCTTTACCATTTCAGCGAAAGGACGCATACCGCCAATACTATAATTGAAAAACTCGTTTTCAGGAAAGGTTTCGATAACTTTTCGTGTCAGTCTCCTATGACCTTGATAATGCTCCAAAAACTGTTCAGGGGTCATTACTTGGTGCGTTGTCTGTTCATTAATGGTGTTTTCCATGATGCTTTGTTTTTTAAAGGTTTATTGTTTCTGAAATCAAAATTATCGAAGGGGTGTGACAGCCCTTTGTCAGTAGAAAAAAAGCGCTTGAAAAAAAAGTTCTTGACAAGCTGTTGTCACTCGGCAAGCATAGCTTTGAAAAATCAGCAAGATGTCAGGTCGAGTGTAGTCGAGACTCTTGAAATTAGAACCTAATCAATTTATAATCGAATCAAGATGAGCAAGAAAAGATCTCCTATCCTTGGGTTGAAATCCTATCTTTGGGAGATAGCTCACACAATTATGGGAATGGATACTGCAAAACGTTTTGATAGGATAGTGGCCATTTTAATTCAGTTGCAGTACAAACGGATAGTAAAGGCACAGGAATTGGCAGACCGCTTTGATGTGAGCCTGCGCACCATTTACAGGGACATTCGGACTTTGGAGGCTTCGGGTGTGCCCATTGTGAGTGAAGCAGGTGTGGGATATACCATTATGGAAGGCTATCGATTGCCTCCCGTGATGTTTACCCGCGAAGAAGCGGGAAGTTTTGTTGCCGCGGAAAAGCTCATGCAAAAGTTTACCGATAAATCCCTCGGAGCTTATCATGAGTCGGCCATGTTTAAACTTAAATCGGTCTTGCGCGGAAAAGAGAAGGATTGGGTGGAAGCTTTAGAGTCACAAGTATCCATAGTGCCAGGTCAGGTTTTGTTCAATGAAAAGGTGCCCAATGCCCTTGAAATTCTGTTTGAGAGCATTGCAGAACGGAAGCAGGTATTTTTAAAATATGAATCACTTAGGGAAGAAACGCCATCGGAACGGAGAATAGAACCTGTTGGACTTTTTCATGAAAACGGATTCTGGTACATATTGGGCTACTGCCATTTGCGGACGGATTATAGACATTTCCGAACGGATAGAATCCACAAGATCGCAAGAACATCACTGGATTTTTTATTGGAACACGGAACCATCGAAGAACATCGCAAAAAACGAGAAGAGGTAGCGAAAACAAGAGTGCGGATATTAGTGGAAAAATCAGTGGCCAAATACATACAAGCCGGAAGAAAATATTATGGTTTTATTTCAGAAGAGGTAAAGGGCGAACAGGTGGAAATGACTTTTATGACCACGGATATGAAGAACGGATTTGCCAGATGGTATCTCATGTTCGGAGATTATGCAACTATCATTGAACCCGAAGCATTAAGAGAAAGAGTGTCTGACATTCTGAAGAAGAGCCAAGAAATGTTGACCGCCTAATTTTAAAGAAGTGGATTTATTTACCGAACAGATTGACCCTGAAAAGAACTGGTTGCCCAAGGATGGTGTTGTCCATTATCATGGCCCTATTTTGAATCATGAAGAAGCCAATCGATACTTTGAACAATTATTGGAAACCATTGCTTGGAAGAAAGATGTTGTCCAAATCTACGGCAAACGGATAGAGACCAAGCGAAAAGTAGCATGGTATGGAAATCAACCTTTTGAATATACCTACTCCAACAGTACAAAAAAGGCTTTGCCCTGGACTACGGAATTATTGAAGCTTAAGGCGCTTGTCGAAAAGCTCACGAAGGAGACCTACAATTCGTGCTTACTGAATTTGTATCACTCAGGGGAAGAAGGTATGGCATGGCACAGCGATGCAGAGAAAGACCTGAAGAAAAATGGAGCCATTGCCTCCCTGAGTTTCGGAGCAGAGCGAAAATTCGCCTTCAAGCACAAGGAATCCAAAGAAAAGGTAGGGCTGACCCTCGACCATGGAAGCCTTTTGGTAATGAAAGGGAGTACCCAATCACATTGGCTCCACCGCCTACCACCAACAAAGTTGGTAAAGACACCGAGAATCAACCTTACTTTTAGAACAATAGTCGGTGCTTAGTTACTGGTCTGCTCCGTCTGCTTTTGCCCTATCAATGGTATATTGAGCGACTTCCCTCCCTTGGTCCGTGCCCACTGTGGCATCAAAACTCCAATGGATTCCGCCATATACTCGGGAGATTGCGGCTTCCTCTGCCCATGCCCTCATTTGTTCGGCTTCTTCAGGAAAAACATAGGCCAACACTTCGGATGCTGCAGCGGAGAAAACACTATGCCCAGAGGTATAACTCGGGAAATTCGGTGTTCCCGCAATGGTTTCAAACCCTTCAATCAATTGTATGGGTCTTGGGTAATGATAATAGTATTTGGCATCCCAACAACTAATGCCCGAATCCATGATGGCCATATTCATGTAGGCCAAGGTCCGTGTTGTTTGCAGTGGGTTCAATTTTTTCTCCACCATCAATTCATTGGCGATACGGTTCCAATGGCCTGGAGGGGTGTAAGTTCCTAGGCCATCTTGCCAAAAATTGGCGATTCTTCGATGTTCTTCCGTCATGTTTTTGGCATAGTCCTTCAATAGTTCCACATCGTCCAATAATTCTTGGGAGTCCAATTCAGGAGGAGCAATCGGCCTAACACTTTCTACATCATCAATACTCCACATGGTCACTTGGCTAAAGAGCGGAGTAAGACCCACGGGACGTTCTGGAATCTCTAAATTGTCCCAAGCCCATCCAAATCTATCGTAAGCGGCTTGTTTTATGGAGTCGGAAACGGCCTTTGGTGTTTGCGCATCCTTCATACCATCGCTGGAAGCCCTTGTCAATGCCGTTTCGGAAACCGCATCTCCAATTGTTGTTCCTGCGGTAATGTCACTCATAACGTTGCCCCCTGAAAGTAATAGGCTTTCCAAATGCTCGTCTTCCATTTGCTGAAGATATTGAGCTTCAAGCGGGAACATAGCCGTCAGAATATTTTTGGATGCCCTGGCAATTACCGCTCCATCCGAAGGATAAGAAGGCATGTCGTTTTCCTCGTAAGCGTATTCAATACTTTCATCCACAGCAAAAGGAGCAGCTCTATTGTATTCGTATTTATGGTGCCAGGCGGAAATGAGTCCATCAAACTGGGCTACGGACATATAGGCCAATGCCCTACAGGCATAAGGAGGGTGTGCAAAAGGAAAGGCAGGTGGCCCCTCTGGATTGTTAGGATTGGGCAAGGTGTAAGTGCCATCAGCATTAGGACCAGGGATCAGATTGTACTTGGCAATGAGTTCCAATGCAATCTCGTTCCAGCGGATAGCTGGATTGTTGGTCCAGTATTTTATGGCGCTTTTTTGGTTGGAAGTCATGTTGGCCATGGCTTCTTTTACCTCTTCCAATTCATTCTGATAGCTTTCGGAATCGATAGCTTCGGGAACCGGTATTTCTATGGAGGCACCGGATTCCTCAAGCACGGGAACCCAATCCCCGCCATCTACGTCAAGTTCGGAGTAGGCATACCCTTCGTAGGGAATGTACTGCGGTGTGTCTTTCTCGCAAGAAGTCAAAAGTATAAGGCCCAAGGCCATAAACAGTGTGTATATTTTATTGCTCATCGGTAATTTCAGTTTGTTTCTTGATTACATTGAATTGATAAGTCAGTCCAAATCCCGTATTGCTGAATTTAGGTACGTTTCTTCCGTTGACCACCCGGTTATGGTAGGCTACAACTCCCAAACCTTTGATGGATTTAAAAAAGTATTGTGCGGAAAACCCTATCCTGTCAAATTCAACTTTGTTGGTGGGCTGTGCAGCATTATATGCCCGTATGTCGTCTCCACTGGTTGAGGTAAGGTCTGTATAACTCAATTCCAGTTTCAAAGAGGTGTCAAAAAGCCATTTACCAATAATGGCTTCGTAGGTCCAAGCATTGGGAACATCCATCCAAGCGGTGTAATAACTACCGTTGTTGTAGTAATAGTCTCGTTCTGCCTCTGTGTAGCCCCGCCAAAGATGTGCAACGGATGCCCTAAAGTAGAATTGGTTGTTCAACTCATACTGACCAATGGCACGCAAGGAAAACTCGGGAGCTCCGGCACCAATACTGTAAGGTCTGTAATCGGAAAGGTAATTGGTAAACGGTGTGGAAAATCCTGCCGTTCCCAAAAATGAAATTCGGCCAGGTCCCAATTCTTTTCGAATGGGTCTGTATTTTAAGGCAAAGCCAATATCCTGAAACCCTCTGGCTCCAGCAAACTTACCTCCGTTAGGTTCTGAAGATTCGGTTTTTACATAAGGTAGGCTCACATAAAAATTAAGATTGTCCAGAATACCAATGGCCGCCATGGGAAGTACGGTATTTCGGTCCACAGTGGCGATGGTTTCATTGGATCTTAGGTACGACCCTTCCCAATATCGGTCAAAAGTGCCCATATCGTAAGAAAAAAGAACGCAAATGTTCTTGGAGGGCATCATAAGGGCATCGGAAGGAGTTTGGGAATGAATGGGCTCTGTCGGAACAAGAAACATCAACACTCCAAAGAGTGCCGAGACCCATCCAATCTTTTTCGAAAGAAATAGATGTAGTGGATAAAGGTGTTTTTTTACTACCATAAATTGAGTTTGGACAAACTGATTATCAGTTGGTTAATATTTTATTGATTGATTGTATGGCTAAAATAGAGTGAGGTGGCAAGGTGTGGGACTAAGGAATTGTCAATAAGGATTAGGGAAAAGGTAAAATGATTGTGGATTGGTTAATTTGAGTTAATAAATCCCAAATCCCTTTGATAGTTTTATGAGCATTGTCATGTTTTTGGGTAAAATATTCATCGGGAAAGGAAAATCTGGAGGAAAGAAAATAATGGTATCATAACCTTGATACCCCAAAAATTGAATAGTTTGCAGTCTGAATAAAAATGGCCAATTGGTCTTTCAATAGATTTACAGCGAACACCACAATGAAAAACATTTTCTTTTTTCTTTTGACTCTAGGGACATTATTAAATGTCCAAGGACAAACGATAGACATCATTTCCTATAATATCCGTTACGATAATCCGGACGATGCTCCCAATAACTGGGACAACCGGAAGGATTTTTTGATTTCCCAGCTTAACTTTTATAATCCGGATGTGTTTGGAATTCAAGAAGGCTTGATTCATCAGGTCAAAGAAATGGATAAAGGGCTGGAAGACTACGCCTATTTTGGAGTTGGCCGTGATTATGGTGATGAAAGAGGCGAGCATACTGCCATTTTCTACAATACAGAAAGGGTTGAGCTACTTGAAGAAGCTACGTTTTGGCTATCCCTTACGCCGGAAAAACCATCCAAAGGATGGGATGCCGCTTTGCCACGAACCTGTACCTACGGGATTTTTCAAAACAAAAGGGATGGCAAAAAGTTTATGCTGTTCAATACCCATTTTGACCATGTTGGTGTGAAAGCGAGAACGGAAAGTTCCAAACTCATCCTTGAAAAAATCAAGGAATTGAACACCGAGGATTACCCCGTTGTGGTCACTGGCGATTTCAATCTGGAAAGTGATAGTCCCGGCGTACAAGTGATATTGACGGAAATGGCGGATACACACATTGCTGCTGGCAAAAATGCCTTTGGCCCGGAAGGGACCTTTAACGGCTTTGAATTCAACGAACCTGTAGAACGAAGAATCGATTACATATTTGTTTCTGATGAGTTTGAAGTGCTCAAAAGCGCCATTTTGAGCGACTCCAAGGATACGCGATACCCTTCGGACCATTTACCTGTTTTCGCACGATTAACCTATTGAAGCTGGTCTAAAGGATTTCAAACGTTTTTTATTCTTTTTTTTTTGAAGAAGCGGGTAATTCAAGCGTGTTATTTATACTCATTTTAAGTAAGTTCAAAAAACCTAAAAACAATGTTAATTTTAACATGATGTTTTGAGGAACTGTCCAAATTGTTGTCAGAAATCTTTAACTTCAAAGGAATTAATCAACATTATGGCAACTTTTACACTTAACATCAACGGAACAAAACAAGAGGTTGACGTGGACCCATCCACTCCAATGCTCTGGGTTTTACGAGATCACTTAAATTTAGT